>WNGH01000404.1_pt1 | contig 66348 bp, 58 predicted proteins | sample 5400631 | NCBI WGS metagenome assembly WNGH01 (sample SAMN13153373, study PRJNA577476) | soil metagenome | isolation source: 115 cm soil or saprolite under Garry oak tree replicate 1 | place: USA:California | collected 2016-06-15
TGGCCGAGCTGCGGGACGAGCTGATCGAGGGCATCATCACCGAGAGCGAGGACGAGACCCTCATGGACAGGTACCTGTCCGGCGAGGCGATCGACCCCAAGGTGCTGATCGAGGACCTGGAGAAGGCCGTCGCGCGGGGCAGCTTCTACCCGGTTCTCGCCACCTCCGCACCGCAGAAGATCGGCATGCTCGAGCTGCTCGAAGTGATGACCGAGGCCTTCCCCTCCCCCGCCGAGCACCCGCTGCCCGATGTCACCACGCCGGAAGGCAAGCCCGTCACCGGCCTGTCCTCCGACCCCAAGGGCACGCTGCTGGCCGAGGTGATCAAGACCACCTCCGACCCCTACGTCGGCCGGATCAGCCTGGTCCGGGTGTTCTCCGGCACGCTGCGCCCCGATGCCCCCGTGCACGTGTCCGGCCACGGCCGCGCCGCCCGCGGTCACGAGGACCACGACAACGACGAGCGGGTCGGCGCGCTGACCACGCCGCTGGGCAAGCAGCAGCGTCCGGTCACCCAGTGCGCGGCCGGCGACATCTGCGCCGTGGCCAAGCTCGGCACCGCCGAGACCGGCGACACGCTGTCGGACAAGGACCGCCCGCTGCTGATGGAATCGTGGTCGATGCCCGAGCCGCTGCTGCCGGTGGCGATCGTGGCCAAGTCCAAGGCCGACGAGGACAAGCTGTCCCAGGCGCTGTCCCGCCTGGTCGCCGAGGACCCGACATTGCGCCTGGAGATGAACGCCGAGACCAGGCAGCTGGTGCTGTGGTGCATGGGCGAGGCGCACGCCGACGTGCTACTCGACCGGCTCGCGCACCGGCACGGGGTGGCGGTCGAGACCACCGACCTGCGCGTGCCGTTGCGGGAGACGATCGCGGGCAAGGCGCAGGGGCTCGGCCGCAACGTCAAGCAGACCGGCGGGCACGGCGAGTACGGCATCTGCCACATCGAGGTGGAGCCGCTGGCCGACTCGGGCAGCTTCGAGTTCGTCGACAAGATCGTCGGCGGGGTGGTGCCCAGGCAGTTCATCCCGTCGGTGGAAAAGGGCGTCCGGTGGCAGATGGAGCAGGGCGTCACCGCCGGCTACCCGATGACCGGCATCCGGGTCACCCTGTACGACGGCAAGGCGCACTCGGTCGACTCCTCCGACATGGCCTTCCAGAAGGCCGGCCGGCTGGCCTTGCGCGACGCGGTCGACAAGGCGCAGCCGATGCTGCTCGAGCCGGTCGACGAGGTCTCCGTGCTCGTCCCGGACGATTACGTGGGCGCGGTGATGTCCGACCTGTCCTCGCGCCGCGGCCGGGTGCTCGGCACCGAGCCGGTGGGCGTCGGCCGGACCCTGGTCAAGGCGGAGATCCCGGAGCTCGAGATCACCAGGTACGCCATCGACCTGCGTTCGGTGTCGCACGGGACGGGATCGTTCACGCGTTCCTACCTGCGCCACGAGCCGCTCCCGTCGCACCTGGCGGCCAAGGTCGCCGCCGACTCCAAGCCGGACTAGCACGTCCTGGTTCATGTGAATGTGGCAGCGTACTGAATAGATTCAGTACGCTGCCACATTCATGGGTTTCGGGGGCGTGCTGGTGGGACTGAAGGGACGCCCGGGGAGGCTGGGGCTGGACGCACGGGCAAAGGCGGTCAGGCGGCGGGCCGGGCTGGGTTAAGGGGACCAGGCGCCGGCGAGCAGCTTACGGGTGTCGGCGAGCAACTGGGGCAGCACGCGGGTGCGGCCGGTCACCGGCATGAAGTTCGTGTCGCCGCCCCACCGGGGCACCACGTGCTGGTGCAGGTGGGCGGCGATGCCGGCGCCGGCCACCGAGCCCAGGTTGATGCCGATGTTGAAGCCCTGGGCGCCGGACGCCTGGCGCAGCGCCCGGACCGCGCGCTTGGTGAACTCGCCGAACTCCGCCGTCTCCTCGGGGGTCAGCTCGGTGTAGTCGGCCACATGCCGGTACGGGCAGATCAGCACGTGGCCGGGGTTGTACGGGTACAGGTTGAGCACCGCGTACACCAGGGCGCCGCGGGCGACGATCAGGCCTTCCTCGTCGGTCAGCTTCGGGGCGCGGTCGAACGGGCAGGCCTCGTCCTCGCCCAGGCCGGACGGCTTGTTCTCGCCCTTGATGTACGCCATCCGGTGCGGCGTCCACAGCCGTCCGAACGCATCGGGGACACCCGCGAAGACCTGACCCTGCGACGGTTCCTCCGGCACAGGCTCACACCTGGACGCGGTCGCGCACGGCGGTGACGATCTCCGCGACGGCGTCCGCGACGGGGACGCCGTTCTTCTGCGACCCGTCCCGGTAGCGGAACGACACCGCTCCGGCCGCCACGTCGTCGTCGCCGGCGATCAGCATGAACGGCACCTTCTGCCGCTGCGCGGTCCTGATCTTCTTCTGCATCCGGTCGTCGCTGGCGTCCACCTCGACGCGGATGCCTTGCTCCCGCAGGCTCACCGCGACCTTCTCCAGGTAGGGCACGTGCGCGTCGGAGATCGGGATGCCGGCCGCCTGGACCGGCGCGAGCCACGGCGGGAAGGCGCCCGCGTAGTGCTCGACCAGGATGCCGAAGAACCGCTCGATCGACCCGAACAGCGCCCGGTGGATCATGTACGGGCGCTGCCGCGAGCCGTCCGCGGCCTGGTACTCGATGCCGAACCGGCCCGGCTCCTGCAGGTCGACCTGCAGGGTAGACAGCTGCCAGCGGCGCCCGATCGCGTCCTTGACGTGCACGTCGATCTTGGGCGCGTAGAAGGCGCCCTCCCCCTCGGCGACCACGTACGGCAGGCCCGAGGAATCGAGCGCGTGCTTGAGCGCCGCCTCGGCGACCGCCCACTCCGCGGGCTCGCCGACGTACTTCTCCGGCCGGGTGGACAGCTCCGCCTCGAACTCGGTCAGCCCGAAGTCACGCAGCAGCCCGACCACGAACTTCAGCAGCGACGCCAGCTCGTCCTGCAGCTGCTCCGGGGTGCAGAAGATGTGCGAGTCGTCCTGGGTGAAGCCCCGGGCCCGGGTCAGGCCGTGCACCACCCCGGACTTCTCGTACCGGTACACGGTGCCGAACTCGAACAGCCGCAGTGGCAGCTCCCGGTAGGACCGCCCGCGCGACGCGTAGATCAGGATGTGCATCGGGCAGTTCATCGGCTTCGGGTAGTAGGTGGCCCCGTCCAGTTCCATGGGCGGGAACATGCCGTCCTTGTACCACTCCAGGTGCCCGGAGGTGATGAACAGGTCTTCCTTGGTCAGGTGCGGGGTGTTGACGAACTCGTACCCGGCGTCGGCGTGGCGGCGGCTCGAGTAGTCCTCCATCACCCGGCGGATGATGCCGCCCTTGGGATGGAACACGGGCAGGCCGCTGCCGATCTCGGTGGGGAACGAGAACAGGTCAAGCTCCGCGCCGAGCTTGCGGTGATCGCGCTTCTCGGCCTCCTCGAGCATCCTGACGTACTCGTCCTGCTTGTCCCGGGTCTCCCAGGCGGTGCCGTAGATCCGCTGCAGCTGCGGGTTCTTCTCGCTGCCCCGCCAGTAGGCCCCCCCGGTGCGCATCAGCTTGAACGCCGGGATGGCCCGGGTGGTCGGCAGGTGCGGGCCGCGGCACAGGTCCTTCCAGCACAGCTCGCCGCTGGCCGGCTCCAGGTTGTCGTAGATGGTCAGATCGGTGCCGTCCGCGGAACCGACCTCCACCGACTCACCCGATTCGAACTGCGCTGAGCCGGTCGCGTGCCCCTTGAGGCCGATCAGCTCGAGCTTGTGGGGCTCGGCGGCGAGCTCTTCCCGCGCCTGCTCGTCGGTCACGACGCGGCGGGAGAACCGCTGGCCCTGCTTGACGATCTGGCGCATCTTGCCCTCGATCGCCTTCAGGTCCTCCGGGGTGAACGGCTTGTCGACGTCGAAGTCGTAGTAGAAGCCGTTCTCCACCGGCGGCCCGATGCCCAGCTTGGCCTGCGGGAAAAGCTCCTGCACGGCCTGCGCCATGACGTGCGCGGTGGAGTGCCGCAGGATGTAGCGGCCGTCGTCGCTGGCGATGTCCACCGGCTCGACCACGTCGCCGTCGGCGACCTGGTAAGCGAGGTCGCGGAGCCCGCCGTTGACCCGGGCGGCGATCACGCGGCCGCCAGCGGCGCCGGTGCCGAGCGCTTCCCCCGCCGTCGTGCCCGCCCCGACCACATGCTCGCTTCCGGCGAGGGTGATACGAGGCTGCTGGCTGGGCACGGTGCGCTCCTTCGTCGTCGGACAGGACTGGTTACCCGATGCTACCGGTGTGCAGGCGTAAAGCGCGCGCCGGTATTCCCGCCTCTGGCGGCGGCGCGGGCTAGCGCCATTCCCGAGGCTAGCGCCATTCCCGAGGCTAGCGCCGGGGCGGGCGGTCGTCGCGGACGAGCCCGGCGCGGCGCAGGGCGTCGGCGAGCGCGCCGTCGCCTGAGGCGTCCCTGGGACGCCCGGAGCCGCCCGCGGCGGGGCGGGGGCTCGCGGCCCGGCCCGTTCGGGATGGTTCGGCTGGGCGGTCCTTGGGTCCGGAGCGGTCGCCGGCCTGGCGCGGACCCTTCGCGCCCTCGTCGTCGAGCCGCAGGGTGAGCGAGATCCGGTGCCGGGGAATGTCGACGGAGAGGACCTTGACCCGCACCACGTCGCCGGACTTGACCACCGACCGGGGGTCGGAGACGAAGGCGCGCGACATGGCCGACACGTGGACCAGGCCGTCCTGGTGCACGCCGATGTCGACGAACGCGCCGAACGCGGCCACGTTCGTCACCACTCCCTCGAGCACCATGCCGGGCTCGAGGTCCGCGAGCTTCTCCACGCCCTCGGCGAACGTGGCGGTGGCGAACGCCGGGCGCGGGTCGCGGCCCGGCTTCTCCAGCTCGCGCAGGATGTCGGTGACGGTGGGCAGCCCGAACCGGTCGTCGGTGAACTTGTCCGGGCGCAGTCCGCGCAGCACCGCGGTGCTGCCGATCAGGTCGCCGGCGGCGCTGCCTGTGGCGGCCAGGATGCGGCGGACCACCGGGTAGGCCTCGGGGTGCACGCCGGACGCGTCGAGCGGGTCGCCGCCGCCGCGGATGCGCAGGAACCCGGCGCACTGCTCGAAGGCCTTCGGGCCGAGCCTGGGCACCTGCATGAGCTGCTGCCTGGTCCTGAAGGGCCCTTCGGAATCGCGCCTGGCCACGATCGCGGTGGCCAGGCCCGCGGTGATGCCCGACACCCGGGCCAGCAGCGGCTGCGAGGCGGTGTTCAGGTCCACTCCGACCGCGTTCACGCAGTCCTCGACCACGGCGTCCAGCGAGTGCGACAGCTTGCCCTCGGCCACGTCGTGCTGGTACTGGCCGACGCCGATGGACTTGGGGTCGATCTTGACCAGTTCGGCCAGCGGGTCCTGCAGCCGCCGGGCGATCGACACCGCGCCGCGCAGCGAGACGTCGAGCCCGGGCAGTTCCGCCGAGGCGTAGGCCGAGGCGGAGTAGACGCTGGCGCCGGCCTCGGACACCACCGCCTTGGTGAGCTTGAGGTCGGGGTGGCGCTTGATCAGGTCGGCGGCCAGCCGGTCGGTCTCCCGCGAGGCCGTGCCGTTGCCGATGGCGATGAGGTCGCAGTGGTGAGCCTGCGCGAGTTTCGCCAGGACGTCGATGGCCTCGTCCCAGCGTCGCTGCGGCTCGTGCGGGTAGATCGTCGCGGTGGCGAGCACCTTGCCGGTGGCGTCGGTGACCGCGACCTTCACGCCGGTCCGGAAGCCCGGGTCCAGGCCCATCGTCGTGCGCGCGCCGGCCGGGGCGGCCAGCAGCAGGTCGCGCAGGTTGGCGGCGAACACCCGGACCGCCTCGTTCTCGGCCGCCTGCCACAGCCGGACCCGGATGTCGACGCTCAGGTGCATCAGGATGCGGGTGCGCCAGGCCCAGTGCACCGTGGCGGCCAGCCACGGGTCGGCAGGCCGCTTCTCGTCCCGGATGCCGAAGCGGCCGGCGATGCGCTCCTCGTTCTCCGCGTCGTCGGACCCCGGGTCGAGGGTGAGGTCGAGGACCTCCTCCTTCTCCCCGCGGAACAGGGCCAGGACGCGGTGCGAGGGCAGCCGCGTGAACGGCTCGCTGAACTCGAAGTAGTCGGCGAACTTGGCGCCGCTGCGTTCCTGGCCCTCGCGGACCCTGGAGGCCAGCGAGCCGCGGGCGGCCATCGACTCGCGCAGCTCGCCGAGCAGGTCCGCGTCCTCGGCGAACCGCTCGACCAGGATGGCGCGGGCGCCGTCGAGCGCGGCGTCCGCGTCCGCGACGTTCTTGTCCGGATCGGCGAAGTTCGCGGCCTCCTGGCGCGGGTCCCGGGTCGGGTCGCGCAGCAGCAGGTCGGCCAGCGGCTCCAGGCCGGCCTCACGGGCGATCTGCGCCTTGGTGCGCCGCTTCGGCTTGTAGGGCAGGTAGAGGTCTTCCAGCCGGGCCTTGGAGTCGGCCGCGCGGATCTGGGCCTGCAGCTCGTCGGTCAGCTTGCCCTGGGCGGTGATCTCCTTGAGGATCGCGTCCCGGCGCTCGTCGAGTTCGCGCAGGTAACGCAGCCGCTCCTCGAGCGTGCGCAGCTGCGCGTCGTCGAGCGTGCCGGTGGCTTCCTTGCGGTACCTGGCGATGAACGGCACCGTCGCGCCGCCGTCCAGCAGCTCGATCGCGGCGCTGACCTGACGGACGGCCACGCCGAGCTCGCCGGCGATCCGCTGGTCCACGCGCGGCCTGCTGGCCTACACCCGCACCATCCCGCGCCGCTGCGCACCATTCGGACCTTAAAAAGCCCTTAAAAAACCGTGTGCACTCTTGGCGAATTATCACGGAACGCGAAGAATTTCTGTTGGCTTATGTGACCGAAAGGGGGGATACGTCCGAAACTGGAGGCTACCGTGATCAGTGGTGCTCACGATTCTTCAAATCGCCACAGGTATAGGAAGGGACGGCTGCTCGCGGCGGCGGTGCTCGCGGGACTGCTTGCGGTCCCCGCGACCGCGGCGGGCGCGGCGGGCGCGGCCGGCAGCCAGGTCCGGGTGGCGGCGAGTTCCTCGTGCCCGTGGGTAACCGCCAAGGCGCCCATCGCGCAGCGCGTGGCCCAGCTGATGAGCCAGATGAGCCTGGCCGACGAGATCAGCATGGTGGAGGGCCACGGCACCGCCAACCCGTACGTGTTCTACACGCCGGCCATCCCGTCGCTGTGCATCCCCGCGGTCGGGCTCGAGGACGGGCCGTCCGGGGTCGCCGACGGGCTGACCGGGGTCACTCAGCTGCCCGCCGGCGTGGCGCTGGCGGCGACGTGGGACTCGTCGCTGGCCAGGCAGTACGGCCAGGTGATCGGGGCCGAGGAGTACGGCAAGGGCGCCAGCGTCAACCTCGGGCCGACGGTGAACATCGACCGGGATCCGCGCTGGGGCCGGTCGTTTGAGGCACTCAGCGAGGATCCGTTCCTGAACTCCTCGCTTGACGTCGGCGAGATCGACGAAGTGCAGGCCCAGGACGTCATGTCCCAGGTGAAGCACTACGCCGCTTACAACCAGGAGACCTACCGCAACACGCCCGCGGACAACGTCGTGGTCAGCAACCGGACGGAGCACGAGATCTACCTGCCGTCGTTCGAGGCGGCGGTGAAGCAGGCCGGCACCGCCTCGGTCATGTGCTCGTACGCGAGCGTGAACGGCAGCTTCGCCTGCAACAACTCCGGCCTGGAAACCGGCGTGCTGCGCGATGAGTGGAACTTCCCCGGCTTCATGACTTCCGACTACGGCGCGCTGCACTCCACCCAGGGGGCGCTGCAGGGCACCGACTCCGAGCAGCCGTTCAACACCTACTACGGGACGGCGCTGCAGACCGCCATCGGCAACGGCACGATCCCGCAGAGCGCGCTGAACACGATGGTGCAGCGGATCCTGACCGAGATGTTCCGGTTCAACCTGTTCAGTCAGCCGCGGACCGGCTCGACCTCGGCCACGGTGACCACGCCCGCGCACGTCGCGCTGGCCGACCAGGTCGCCCAGGCCGGCACCACGCTGCTGAAAGACGCCGGCGGTGTGCTGCCGTTGTCTTCTTCTGGCGGCTCCATCGCCGTCGTGGGCCCGTCCGCGTCGGTCTCGCCCACCTCCGCCGGCGGCGGCAGTGCCTACGTGCTCCCGTCAGGGACGGTGACCCCGCTGGCCGGCATCCAGGCCGCGGCTGGCGCGAAGGTCAGCTACGCCCAGGGCCTGCCCGCCGACACGTCGCTGCCCGCCATCCCCTCAGCTGACCTGTCCCCGGCCTACGCGGCCACCCCGTTCGGCGGGAGCTACACCGGCACGCTGACCGCGCCGGAGACCGGTACCTACGTGCTGGCGGTCACCAACCCGTGCGGCTGCTACACCTCGACCTACCTGTCCCTGAACGGCCAGAAGATACTGGACAACCCGAGCACCCCGCCGGTGCACACCTACTCGGTCGCCGTCAGCCTGACCGCGGGCACGACGTACACGCTGTCGATCAGCGGGGCGTCGTCACAGCTGCTGTGGGGTACGCCCTCGGCGCTGGCCCCCGGCCTCGCCGCCGCGGTCACCGCCGCCAAGTCGGCGTCGGTCGCCGTGGTCGTGGTCTCGGACGACACCCAATCCGAGGCGACCGACCGGCTGTCCCTGAACCTGCCGTCCGCGCAGGACGAGCTGATCTCCGCGGTAGCGGCGGCGAACCCGCACACGGTCGTGGTGGTCGACGCGGGCGCACCGGTCGCGATGCCGTGGCTTTCGCAGGTCGCAGGCGTGGTGGACGCCTGGTATCCGGGCCAGACGAACGGAACATCACTGGCTAGCGTGTTGTTCGGCCAGACCGATCCCGGTGGGCACCTGCCGGTGACGTTCCCCGCGTCGCTAAGCCAGGTGCCGGCCTCGACGACCGCCCAGTTCCCGGGAAACGGCACCGACGTGCTCTACTCAGAGGGCGTCGACGTGGGCTACCGCTGGTATGACGCGAAGGGCATCGCGCCGCTGTTCCCGTTCGGGTTCGGGCTGTCCTATACGCGGTTCGCGTTCAGTCACCTGTCCGTGAGCCCGTCCGCCGTGGACGGGACGCGGGACGTCCGGGTGTCCGCGGTGATCACCAACACCGGGACGCGGGCCGGCCGCGACGTGGCCCAGTTGTACCTGGCCGACCCGTCGGCCGCGGGCGAGCCGCCGCGTCAGCTCGAGGGGTTCCAGCGCGTCAGCCTGGCCCCCGGGGCCTCGGCGCGGGTGTCGTTCGTCATCACGCCCCAGCAGGAGTCCTGGTGGAGCGACGCGGCGAACGGGTGGACGCAGACGGCCGGCTCGTACCAGGTGTACGTGGGCGACTCCTCGGCGCTGGCCGGGCTGCCGCTGCACGGCTCGTTCAGCCTGGCCTCGACGCCCGCGGCCCGGCAGGTGAGCGTCAGCGCGCCGGCCACGATGCAGCCGGGCAAGGTCGCGTCGGTTCGGGTGACGCTGACTTCCTCGGGCAACGCCACGCTGCACGGTGTCCGGCTGGCCCTGCAGCTGCCGCAGGGCTGGAAGGCGGTGCCGGCCGGGCCGGCGGTGTTCGGCTCCGTCTCGCCGGGCGCGGCGCCGGCCGTCACGTTCCTGGTGACGCCGCCGGGTTACGCCCCGAACGCCAGCGCCGTCGTGCACGCGACCGCCACCATGGGCGACCTGCAGCGCGAGGCGGGGGTGAGCGTCACGGTCTCGGGCTAAGCGCTTCCGGCTCTCGGCGTCGGCCTGCTGGAATCCCAGGCGGCAGTGCTAGCTCAAGGGCTCGCCGAGGGCCGGTTACGTGGTGAGGCCGGCCAGGTCGAGCAGGTCGTCCAGGATGCGGTCGAAGGCGCTCACGGTCATCGACAGGTGACCGTCACCGGGCATCAGGTGAACGCGGGCGCCCCTGATGTTCGCGGCCAGCCACTGGCCGTGCGCGCCCTCGTAGCCGGGCCGGGCGGCCAGGATCACGCGCAGGCCGCGGATCCGGGCCGCCTGTACGGTCGGCGGGTACAGGACAAGCCCGACGGGAGTGCCTTCGTGCAGGACCAGAGGCAGGCCGTCCGGCGGGCCGGCCACCAGGAAATCGATGTGCCGGCCGTCGGGGCGGGTGACACTGCCCCGTTCGGTATCCATGAGGTCCTCAGCCGCGCGGGGCGGGTGAGATCCGGGCCGGGGTCACCAGGACGGCGGTCCGCCGCTCGTCGGCCATCACGCGGTCGTAGGTGTCGAAGTCGTCGTGTTCGCCACCCGCGGCGGTGAATATCTCGCGCAGCAGCAGGCGCAGCCGCTCGGCGTCGACGTCGGGCATCGGGTCGTCGGGTCCGGCCAGCTCGACCGGTCCTTCGACGGCGGCCCACTGCCAGCCCGCCCGGATGACCACCGTGGCCCGCGGCCGGGCCCGCAGGTTGGCCAGCCGGTGTGCGCCACCGCGGCTCACCAGGCCCACGACCTGTTCGCCGGTGACGGGATGCGGGAGCACGCCCGCGTTCACCACCGACGACTGGATCGTGCCGTCCGGCCGCAGCGTGGACACCACGCACAGACCGTGATCACCGTCGACCAACCGGGCGAAGTCCTCAAGTCCGCTCACGGGTGAAGCGTAACGTGCCCCGGTCCTGTGCGAGGCTCGGTGTCGTACCCGATGCTCGCCCCGGGAAGCCTGGTGATGATCGATGTCAAGTCCGCCCGAATGGGTCAACGCCAGTCAGGCCGCCGGCGAGCACCGCATCGTCCACGCCGCCCTGTTCGACGACGAGGTCCGCCCGCACAACGAGCGGTTCCGCGCCGCGGCCCAGGTGGAGCCGGGGAATCGCGTACTCGACATCGGCTGCGGTACCGGCCAGTCCACCCGTGAAGCCGCCCGCGCCGCCGTCGGCGGAAGCGCGCTGGGGGTGGACCTGTCGGCGCAGGCGGTCGGGCTAGCCCGTCAGCTCAGCGAGCAGGAAGGGCTGCGCAACGTGCTCTTCCTGCAGGCAGACGCTCAGGTCCACCGGTTCTCGCCGCGGCACTTCGACCTGTGCATCAGCCGGTTCGGCACGATGTTCTTCGCCGACCCGGTCGCCGCGTTCGCCAATATCGGGACGTCGCTACGACCGGGTGGCCGGCTGGTGCTGCTCGTGTGGCAGGCACGTGACCGCAACGAATGGTCCACCGCGATCCGACGGGCCATCGCCGGCCCGGACGCGTTTCACCCGGATCAGCCCGCCCTCGGCCCGGATCAGCCGGTGCGCGGCCCGGATCCGTTCGCGCTCGGGGACCCGGCCTTCGCCCGGGGCATCCTGGCGGCGGCGGGTTTCGCCGAGGTCGATTTCGCCGGCGTGGACGAGCCGGTCTACTACGGCCCGGACCCGGCCGTGGCCTACGACCTGGTGCTCGGCCTGAGGGATCCGAAGGACCTGCTGGCCGGCATGGACGCCGCGACCGCCGGGCGGGCGCGGGAGCGGCTGCGCGCCACCCTGGCGGAACACGACACCGGCAGCGGCGTGTTCTTCGGCTCGCGCGCCTGGATCGTTACCGCCCGCCGGCCCTGACCGCCGGCTCGAAGGAGACACCACGCGGTCCTCCACGGGCGGTGCCTGGGGCGGCGCCCGCGGTCATGAACCATCGCATCTGGCCATGGTTTCAGCCGGCGCGGGACGCCGGATGTTCAGGGAACGGGTTCGTCCGGGGCGGTCAGCGGCTCGAGCAGCTCGATGAGCTGTTCCTGGCCGAAATACCGGGCCCAGCCGAGCGGGGTGGAGCCGAAGCGCTGGTCGCGCAGGTCGGGGTCGGCGCCGGGCCTGAGCAGGGTCCGGGCCAGGTCGAGGCGGCCTTCCATCGCCGCGACGTGCAGCGCGGTCTGCCACGGGTCGGCCGCCGGGACGTCGGAGCGCCCCTTGGCGTTGACGTCGAAGCCGAGCCCGGCGAGCAGCTCCACCGAGCCGGGCTGGCCCTGCGCCGCCGCCCAGACGATCAGCGCCGGGCGGCCCTGGCGGACGGCGTCGGCCAGGCCAGGGCGAGCGGCCAGCAACCCGTCGACCGTGACCCGATCCGCGACCAGGGCCGCGGCCACGAAACGCTGGCCGGGACGGAGGTCGGGCGCGGGAGCGCCGTGCGCGACCAGGTAGCGGACGAGATCGGGGTGCCCGGTGGTGGCCGCGTGCTCCGCGGGCGTGACCCCGTCGGCGAACGGCGCGGCGATGTCGACGCCATGCTCGACGAACAGCCGGACCCGTTCGGTCATGCCGTGCGTGATCGCCCAGCGGAGATCGCCGCGCACCATCTGTTCCGGGGTATCCAAGGCGTCTCCCATCCGGGCCTTCCACGGACCGCCGTCGCCGGCGCCGAGGCCGAACTCGAACAGCAGCTCCAAGTGGTCGTTGTCCGGCTCGAACATCCGGTTGTACAGCGCCTGGCCGTCGTTGGGATTGGCGCCGGCCTCGAGCAGCAGCCGGGCTAGGGCCAGCGAGTGCGGATGGCGCGGCTGGCGGACCGGGCCGAGCTCGCCCTGGCCGAAGACGCCGGTCAGCACCGTAAACGGAGGAACTCGCTGGCCGGGCCGGCCGGTGCCATCCGTGCAGGGAACCGGCTGTACCGCTCGACGACCTCGACGTACCGGCGCAGCCGGGCCCAGCTCGGGAAGTCGTACCGCCTGGCCACCACCAGCTGGGCGGCGCTCAGCGGGAAGGCGGTGACCGGGCGCCCGGCGCTGTCCGGGCGCCCGGCGGGATGACGCTCGGCCACCTCGGCGAGCGCGTCCACCTCGCCGCGCCTTACCGCGCGCTGCAGGTCCCTGGCCTGGTGGCGGAGCTGCTGAAGGCTGGACTCGAGGGGAAGGTCGGCCATGACGGCTCCTTTCGCTCGCCTGCGGTCCGCGTCGCAAGCCGAAAGGAGGAAATGCCTGCCGTCAATCAGTGGCCGCGCACAGGTGGACTCTGTCCTTCCCGCGGACCGGGGGTGCCCTGCGAACCTACGGCCATGCTACTCCCGGCATGCCGGCGCCGGCCTGGCGACCGCTGAGCCCGGCGCCCGGATGGAGCGCCGCCAGCCGGCCGGCCAGGTCACGGCCGGCTTCCGCCAGGCCGTCCGGCCCCAGCTCGGCCAGGCCGTCGAGGATGAACACGGCGCTGGTGGTCTCGGGCGTGATCCGGGTCCGGACGCACTGCCGCCAGTTCCAGCAGCGGCAGGTCACGCCGTCGTCATCGCGCCAGATCACCTCGCCGGGTTCGGGCCGGTCCGTGACCGGCTGCCCGTCGCGGACGGTGTCGAACGGCTCGTCCCCGGCCGCTCGCGCCAGCCGGGCCGGCCCGCGGTACCTGGCCAGGTCCTCCCCGCCGACCGGCAGCAGGTGCATGACCGAGATCGCGTTGTAGATGTCGGTGAGCCGGTCGATCCGGGGCAGCCCGGCCTCCACCCGGCGCAGCAGCGCCTCGACGCTGGGGCGGGTGCGCTTCGGCTTGGCCCCGAAGGCCTGGTAGGCGAGCCGCCAGGCGGCCACCCGGGCGAGCTCACCGGCGTCCCGGCCGGCCAGCGCGGCCCGGGCCTGCGCTTCCGCCTCGCTCAGCAGCGCGTCGGTGGCCTCGTCGCTCGGGCCGGGCTGCAGGCCGTCGGCGACGATGATCAGCGCGGTGTAGTCCGGCCGGAGCTCCAGGACCGGGTGCTCGACCGCGGCCCGCTCGAGCCAGTGCCGGGCCTCATCGCCGGCGGGGCGGGCGGCCGCCGTGAGCTCGGCGAGCTCCAGGGGCCTGGCCTGGCTAGTCATCGCGCACCTCCAGGCCAAGGGTACAAGCGGCGGGCGGATGCGGCTCGCCGGCAAAGACAAGATTGTTGACAATTTTGTTGGGCATTTCTAGGATCGCCACGTGCGCATGCCTGCGGATCCGATGCCGCTGACGCCGGTGGCCGGGGCCACCGGGCGGCGGCTGGCGGGCGGGCGGCTGCGGCAGGCGATCATGGCCGGGGACATGGCGCCCGGGCAGCGGCTGGTGGAGGAAGAGCTGGCCGCGATGCTCGGGGTGACCCGGGCCAGCCTGCGCGCGGCGCTGTTCGACCTGACGGCGGAGGGACTGGTCGAGCGCATACCGAACCGCGGCGCGCGCGTGCGGGCCGTCACCCTGGACGAGGCGGTCGCGATCACCGAGTGCCGGATGGCGCTCGAGGGACTGTGCGCGGCGAAGGCGGCCGAGCGGGTCACCGAGCCCGAGGCCGCGCGGCTGCGCCAGCTGGGCGAGGACCTCGAGCGCAGGGTCGCGGACGGCGAGCCGCTTAAGTACTCGGCGCTCAACCACGAGCTGCACCGGCTGGTACGGGAGATCTCCGGGCAGGCGGTAGCGGCCGACCTGCTCGAGCGGCTGAACGGGCAGCTGGTCCGGCACCAGTTCCAGCTGTCGCTGCGCCCGGGGCGCCCGCAGGCATCGCTGCCCGAGCACCTGGCGATCATCGCCGCCATCGTCGGGCGCCGGCCCGCCGAGGCGGAGGAAGCCACCCGCCGCCACCTGCGCAGCGTCATCAGCGCGCTGCTCGATCTGCCCAGGGAGGAAGCTCGTTGAGCCAGCCGGAATCCATGCTCGTGGTCAGCGCGCACGCCGCCGATTTCGTCTGGCGGGCGGGCGGCGCGATGGCGCTGGCCGCGTCGCGCGGTGACCGGGTGACGGTGCTGTGCCTGACCTACGGCGAGCGGGGCGAGTCGGCCAGCGCCTGGCGGGCGGGCCAGACGCTGGAGGAGATCAAGGCGCTGCGCCGGGACGAGGCGGAGAGCGCCGCGGCCGCGCTGGGGGCCGAGATCGAGTTCCTCGACGCCGGGGACTACCCGCTGCGCGAGTCCGGTGAGCTCGTAGACCGGATCGTCCGGGTGTACCGGGAGGTCAGCCCGTCGGTGGTGCTCACCCATCCGCTCGCCGACCCGTACAACGGCGATCACCCGGCGGCGGCGCAGATGGCGCTGCGGGCCCGGGTGCTGGCCCAGGCGATCGGGTATCCCGCTCCCGGCGAGCCGATCGGCGCTCCGCCGGTCTTCCTGTTCGAGCCGCACCAGCCGGAAATGTGCGGCTTCAAGCCGGAGGTCCTGCTCGATATCACCCCCGTCTTCGACGCCAAGCGCAAGGCCATGGAGTGCATGGGCGCCCAGCAGCACCTCTGGGAGTACTACACCGACCTGGCCAAACGGCGCGGCACACAGCTCAGGCGCAACGCCGGGCCCAACCTGGGCCTGCCGCAGTCCACCCTGGGCGAGGCCTACATGCGGGTGTTTCCGCAGGTCACAGATAGGCTGAGCTGATGCGCAACGTGATCGTCACCGGCGTGCCCCGGGCCGATCTCGGCGTGGTGGACCAGCTGGCCGCGCTCGGGGTGGCTACCGTGCACGAGGCGATCGGCCGGGCCGGGTATCTCGGGCCGGGCCTGCGGCCGATCCAGGACGGCACCCGTACCGGCGGGACCGCGGTTACCGCCTTGTGCTGGCCCGGCGACAACCTCATGATCCACGCGGCGGTGGAGCAGTGCCAGGCCGGGGACCTGCTGGTGGTCACGGCGGCCTCGCCGTGCACCGACGGGATGTTCGGCGAGCTGCTGGCCACCTCGCTGGCGGCGCGCGGGGTCCGCGGCCTGGTCATCGAGGCGGGCGTCCGGGACGTGGCCGAGCTGCGGGCGATGGGCTTCGGTGTCTGGTCGGCGGCGGTCAGCGCCCAGGGCACGGTCAAGGAGACGGCGGGCTCCGTCAACGTGCCCGTCTCGATCGGCGGGCAGATCGTCCGGCCCGGCGACGCGATCATCGCTGACGACGACGGCGTGGTGTGCGTGCCGCGCGCCGACGTCAGCGCGGCGCTGGCGGCGGCGCAGGCCCGGGTGGCCAGGGAGGAGCAGGCCCGCAAGGCCCTGGCCAGCGGCCGGCTAGGCCTGGACCTCTACGGCCTGCGCGACAAGCTAGCCGCCCGCGGCGTCAGCTACGTCACCGCCCCCCAGGTCCAGTCAATGGACGTGACAACGTGATGAATCTATTGGGTACGTTGCCACATCCATTGACTCCGGCATGGTGGGGGTGTGGCTGGTGGTGAGTGAGAGGTTGATGAGGGCTGGGCCTGGGGCGGAGCCGGCGGGCGGCGGAGTGCGGTGCATGTGGATGCGGGGCGGGACGTCGAAGGGGGCCTACTTCCTCGCGGCGGACCTGCCCGCGGATCCGGCGGAGCGAGACGACCTGCTGCTGCGGATCATGGGAAGCCCGGACGCCAGGCAGATCGACGGGATCGGCGGAGCGCATCCGCTGACCTCCAAGGTGGCGGTGATCTCGGAGTCCGTTCGGCCTGATGCGGACGTCGACTACCTGTTCCTGCAGGTCGGCGTCGACCAGGCTACGGTCTCCGACCGGCAGAACTGTGGCAACCTGCTGGCCGGGGTCGGCCCGTTCGCGGTCGAGCGCGGCCTGGCCGGGGCATCGCCGGTCCGGATCCACATGGTCAACTCGGGCAGCCTGGCCACCGCCACCTTCCCGGCCGCAGACGGCGTCGTCGGCTATGACGGCGATACCGCGATCGCGGGGGTGCCGGGGACGGCCGCGCCGATCGTGCTCGACTTCGCCGCGACCGAAGGCTCGGCCACTGGCGCGCTGCTGCCCACGGGCCGCGTCACCGACGTGATCGAGGGCGTCACCGTCACCTGCATCGACAACGGCATGCCGGTGGTGGTGGTGCCTGCCGCCGAATTCGGCCGGACCGGCTACGAGACCGTCGCCGGGCTCGAAGCGGACCCCGCGCTGGGCCAGAAGATCCGGGCGCTGCGGCTGGCGGCCGGACCGCTGATGGGCCTGGGCGACGTGGCCGCGGCGTCGGTGCCGAAGATCTCGCTGGTCGCGGCGCCCGCGGACGGCGGGACGATCTGCACCCGGACCTTCATCCCGGTTCGCGTCCACGACTCGATCGGGGTACTCGGCGCGGTGAGCGTCGCGACCGCGATGCTGCTCGACGGCGCGGCCGGGAGCGACCTGGCCGCCGTCAAGCCAGGTCAGACCCGGTTCGATATCGAGCACCCGACTGGCCACCTCGAGGTCGAGGCCGAGGTCGATCAGGCGAGCCAGCCGCCCAGGGTGATCCGCTCGGGTGTGGTGCGCACCGCGCGCAAGCTCTTCGACGGCACCGTCTTCCCACGGAGGTCCCGGTGACAAGCCCGCAGAACCAGGTAGCGACACGGCCGCCGATGCACGATGTCGCGCACCTCGGGCACATCGAGCTGCTGACCCCCAAACTGTGCGAGAGCCTGTGGTTCTTCGTGGAGGTGCTTGGCCTGACCGAGACCTGCCGCGAGGGCAACTCGGTCTACCTGCGCACCTGGGACGACTACGAGCACCACACGGTCAAGCTCACCGCGTCCGACACCTCGGGCATCCGCCGGGTCGGGCTGCGGGCCTCCAGCCAGGCCGCGCTCGAGGCGCGGGTGGCGGCCATCGAGGCGGCCGGGCTCGGCATCGCCTGGAAGGACGGCGATCCGGGAATCGGGCCCATGTACCTGTTCCGCGACCCGGACGGGCACGAGCTGGAGCTGTACTGGGAGAGCGAGTGGTACGCGCCGCCTGACGAGCTGAAGCCGTCGCTGAAGAACCAGGCCCAGGCCTACCCGGGGCGCGGGGTGTGCGTCCGGCGCCTGGACCACGTCAACTATCTCGCCCAGGATGTGCCGCCGAACGGCGAGTTCGTCCGCGACGTGCTCGGCGGGCGGGTCACCGAGCAGATCATGCTCGACGACGGCACGATCTCCGCGCAGTGGCTGCACTTCACCAACAAGGGCTACGACCTGGTGTACACGTGGGACTGGACCGGCGCGGCCGGGCGGCTGCACCACGTCGCGTTCGCGCCCGACACCCGCGAGGACATCCTGCGCGCCGCCGACATCTGCCTGGACCACGGGGTGTTCATCGAGACCGGCCCGCACAAGCACGCGATCCAGCAGACGTTCTTCCTCTACGTCTACGAGCCGGGCGGGAACCGGATCGAGCTGTGCAACCCGGTCGCCCGGCTGGTGCTGGCCCCGGACTGGCGCACGATCACCTGGACGGAGGCCGAACGGGCCAAGGGCCAGGCCTGGGGCCTGAAGACGATCGAGTCCTTCCACACCCACGGAACCCCGCCGGTCGGCTAGCGGGGGCGGCCGGCCAGCGCCAGGCTGTTTACACTGGGCATTCATGTACGCCAAGACCATGCCGAAGGCCGGCCGCCTGACGCCGCGGCAAAAGCGGATCTTCGCGATCACCGCGGTGCTCGTTGTCGTCGTCTTCGGCGGCCTGACCGCCTGGGGCGTGGTGGCGCATGACTCCTACGGCGCTTCGGGGCACGGCTGCGTGAACGTCACCGTGCCGAACTCCACCGGGGGGTCCACCCTGCACTACTGCGGGTCGCGGGCGCGGGCGTTCTGCCAGGCCTCGTTCCGGGGCCAGGACCAGGTCTCGCTCCGGGCCCGGCCGCAGTGCGTGCTGGCCGGGCTGAGTCCCTCCGCCGACCCCAGCGCCGCGGCGTCGAAGTAGGGCCCCTCAGAGGTCCACGACGAGCGTGACGGGGCCGTCGTTGACCAGGGAGACCTTCATGTCGGCGCCGAAGACCCCGGTCTCGACCCGGGCGCCGAGGTCGCGCAGCGCCTGCACGACGGCGCCGACAAGGGGCTCGGCCACCGGCCTCGGGGCGGCGGCGGACCAGGACGGACGACGGCCCTTGGCCAGGTCCGCGTAGAGCGTGAACTGACTGATCACCAGGAGCGGTGCCGCCACGTCGGAGCAGGACTTCTCGCCGTCGAGAATGCGCAGCCCCCACAGCTTGGCGGCGAGCCTGGCGGCCTGTTCCGGGGTGTCGTCGTGGGTCACGCCGACCAGGACGAGCAGCCCTGGCTCCTCGATCGCGCCGACGACTGTCCCGTCCACGGCCACGCTGGCCCGGCTCACCCGCTGTACCACTGCCCGCATAGCACGGCAGGGTACCCGGCGCGCCCGGGAAACAAGCAGGGCCTGCGGGAAAGGGGCAGACTTCGGGCATGACGATCTTTAACGTGAACCCCGTGGTCGCCGAGGTCGTGCGTTCGGGCTTCACCGAATCGCGGCACCGGGGCGCGGTCGCCGGCCTGGCCGCCGACGGGACCCAGGTGATCAGCGCGGGGCACACCGCAGAGCCCTTCTTCCCCCGGTCGGCGAACAAGCCGCTGCAGGCGGCGGCCATGCTGCGATGCGGGCTCGAGCTTGACGGCGAACTGCTGGCGCTGGCCGCGGCCAGCCATTCGGGCGAGGATTTCCACGTCGACGGGGTCCGCAAGATCCTCTCCGGCGCCGGGCTGACCGAGGACGACCTTGGCTGCCCGCCGTCCTGGCCGCTGGACCCCGAGACCGCGAGCCGGCTGATCGCCCGCGGCGAGCGCATGTCCAGGATCCGGATGAACTGCTCGGGCAAGCACGCGGCGATGCTGGCCACTTGCGTGCTGAACGGCTGGCCGGCGGCCGGCTACCTGGACCCGGGGCACCCGCTGCAGCAGGCCGTCCGGCGCACCGTCGAGGAGCTGGCCGGCCAGCAGGTGCCCGCGATCGGCGTGGACGGCTGCAGCGCGCCGCTGTTCGCGCTGACACTGGCCGGGCTGGCGCGGGCCTTCCGGGCGCTGGTGCTCGCGGCGCCCGGCACGCCGGAGCGCCGGGTGGCCGACGCCATGCGCGCGCACCCGGAATGGACCAGCGGCACCAGCCGCGACGAGCGCCGGCTGATGGACGCCGTGCCCGGACTGCTGATCAAGGGCGGCGCCGAGGGCGTCGACGCGTTCGCGCTGGCCGACGGGCGGGCCGGCGCGGTCAAGATCGACGACGGGGCGCACCGGGGCCGGACCCCGGTCACGGTGGCGGCGCTGCGCTTGCTCGGCGTCGCCGTCCCCGCCGAACTCGCCACCGTCCCGGTCATCGGCGGCGAGGCCCAGGTGGGCGTCATCCGCGCGGTCAGCTTCTGATCACGGGCGGGTTCGGGCTGCCGGAGTCGGTAGACGTCACGTTCGGGCACCTCATCGACGCCCTGGACGCCGAGTTCCGCCGCCTGGGGGCCGTAGGATGACGCGGTGAGCAAGAAGAACAAGGCACGCCACGGCGCTCCGGCCAGCAAGCCAGCGGCCAGCAAGCCAGCGGCCAGCAAGGTTCCGGCCAGCAAGCCAGCGGCCAGCAAGGTTCCGGCCGGCCGGGCCGGTTCCGGCCGGGCCGAGGCGGACGCGATCGTCGAGCGGGTGATGTCCAGCCTGTGGGAGGGGATCGCCTCGGGCGACCCACTGCGGGCTGAGCTCGAGACCGCGACCTGCATGGCGATCCCGTACGTGGCAGGCCAGCAGGACCCCGCCGAGATCGAGACGTTCATCTCCACCGTGCTGGTGGACGGGGCCGTCCGGCGGCGGACGCCGGACGGCGCCGCGCTGCTCCGGCTGCTCATGGTGCTGGGCACGGCAGGCACCAAACGGGCCGCCAGCCGGGCGCTGGCCGAACTGACCGGCGCGGGCATCTACCCGCCCGAGTGGGTGACGGAGATCGGCAAGGTGACTCCCGGCCGGGCCTGGCGCCGGTACGACGTGTTCGGTGACGACGAGGCCATCGCGGTGACCTTCGGCTACGGCGAGGCCGAACACGGCATCGTGGTGCAGGTCGACCTGGCCGGGGTCCCGATCGCCACCGCCATCGGCGTGTCCTCCAACGCGGCCCGGCTGATCGAGGCCATCAGCGGCAACGACGAGGAGTTCGACCGGTCCGAGCAGATCAGCCTGGCCGAGGCGCGGGGCCGGCTGCACCGGCCGCTGGACCGGGCCGACCGCGACCCGGACCCGGGCCTGTCCCCCGACAGCATCGCGTACCTGCCCGTCGCCCGGTCCCGGGTCCGCCGCCTGCCAGCCGGCGACGGCCCGTCCGGCCCGGTGTTCACCGCGGCCGACCGCGCGGCCGCGGTCGACGAGTTCATGAAGAGCCCGCAGGCGGCGCAGGCCGTCGCGGCCGACGAGGAGTCCACCCGGTTCTGGGCCGAGGTGCTCACCGGATACAGCGGCCGCATCCCCGGCGAGCCGCCCGGCCAGGTGGGCCCCCGCAAGCTCGCGCACATACTCCTCGGCCACGTGCCGAACACCTTCGTCCTGTCCCCCGCCCAGCGCGGCCACCTCGAGCCCGCGGTCACCGCGTGGGTGGCCTGGTCCGCCGACCGCCGGGACCTGGGCGAGGCCGGCACCGCGGTGCTGATGGATCAGGTGCCGAGGGTCCTCGGCCGGTTCGGCCAGGCCTACGACGACCCGGACGCGGCCGCGGTCCGCGGCTATTCGTCCGGCCTGGCCGCCAGTGACGCCGACGTCGCCTGGCTGTCGGACAACGTGGGCCGCCGGATGTTCGCGCTGCCACTGCCGGAGCGGCACGCTCCGCTGGATCTCGCGGACCCGGCCGGCCGCCGCCGCCTCGTCCAGGACGAGTTCGGCGACTGCACCCCGCCCTCCGGGCTGACCAGCGAGGAGTTCGTGGAGGCCGCGTACCGGGTGATCGAGGAAATATGGCGGGACGAGGACAGCCCGCTGTTCCACGTGGCGAGCGAGATGTTCGCCGAGGGCCTGGCCCGCCACGACATCATCCACCGGCTGGCCGGGGAACCGGCCCCGGCGAGGGGCTCATCGATCATCCGATGAGTTCCGCGGTGTCGCATCGTTCTACATGTTGACGAACGGCGACTTCACCCGAGGACGTGACACCATGAGCTACGCCTACGTGAACGGCATCGCCCTGTACTACGAGGAGCACGGCTCCGGCCAGCCGCTCGTGCTGCTGCACGGCGGCCTGTCCGCGGCCAGCATGTACGCGCCCATCCTGCCGCTGCTGGCCAAGGATCGCCGGGTCATCGCGGTCGACCTGCAGGCCCACGGCCACACCGCGGACGTGGACCGCCCGCTGCGCTTCGAGATCCTCGGCGACGACGTCGCCGCCCTCATCAGGCACCTCGGCCTGGCCCAGGCGGACGTGATGGGCTACTCCTTCGGCGCGGCGACGGCGCTGCGGATCGCGATCCAGCATCCGGCCCTGGTGCGCCGCCTGGTGATCGTCTCGGTGCCCTGCCGGCGGGACGGCTGGTACCCGGAGAGCCTGGCCGGGATGGACCAGATGGGGTCGCACCTGGCCGAGATGCTCAAGCAGTCGCCGCTGTACGAGATGTACGCCAGCGCCGCGCCCCGGGTGCAGGACTGGCCGGTGCTGCTGGACAAGAGCGGTGAGCTGCTGCGGCGGGACTTCGACTGGTCGGCGGACATCGCGAAGATCACCGCGCAGGCGATGCTGGTCTACGCGGACGCCGACGCGGTGCGCCCGGCGCACATCGTCGACTTCTACGCACTGCTCGGCGGCGGCCTGCGGGACGCGAACTGGGACGGTTCGGCGCGGTCCGTGGCGCGGCTGGCCATCCTGCCGGGCCACACGCACTACGACATCTTCAGCGCACCCGACTTGCCCGGCGCGGTCGTCCCGTTCCTTGACGCCGCATCGCTCGAACCGCCCGCGCCGTCCGGCCCGTGAGGGCCGGCGCTCCTCACCGCCAGGCGGGCGGGTCGTACGGCGGCTCCGTCCACAGTGGCGCCGGGCCGTAACCAGGCGGACGGCCGTACCCCGACGCCCCGCCGTACGCCTCGTCCTCTTCCGTGCCGAACGACCAGGCTCTTTCCTCCCAGCGTCCGGGCCTGCGGTCGTCCGGCGGCGCGGCCGTCGCGGCCAGGCGGCGGTCTCGCCCGCGGGAGCCAGGGCTCCGGTAAGCCCGGCGGCGGGACGACATCCTGAGCACGAACACCAGCGCGGCCACGAACACGCAGACGGCCGCCACCCCGGTGACCACGATCTCTTCGAGGGTCATGCCCGCCCGTGACCGCGGGCCCAGTGACGGGCCCAGTGATGGGCTGAGCGCGGGCCGGGGTGCGGCGGCCGCACGCTCCAAGCCGCCGAGCCCGTACCGCGCGGCCGCCGCCCGGCCCGCGGGGGTAGCCAGCCACGCCCGGAAGCTCGCGTACACCGGGTTCGGGGCCGAGGCGCGAACGGGATAGGCGGACGCGTTCACCGCGCGGGCCAGGTTCACGATCCCGTAGCCGTATCCCGTGTTCGGCACCGGCCGGCCGGCCGGGGTCGCGGTGTCGATCAGCCGCTGGTCCACCTCATACCAGGGCATCTGCGGGTACCGGGACCTGATAAGCGCCGCCGCCCCGGCGGTCAGCGCGGCGGAGAAACTGGTCCCCGCTCCCGTGGTGGTGTACCGTCCGTCCCGCCCCACGTAGACCATGTGGTCCGCAGGCGCCGCGACCGCCACGTACGGTTCCCGCGTACTGCCGCGCCACAGGGATCCGCCCGGCTCGATCCCTCCCACCGCGAGCACCCCCGCGCACGACGCCGGCTCGTCCGGCCCGGCGTAGCGGCTGGCGTCACCCGAGCTCGCGACCAGGACGACGTCGTGCCCGAGCGCGTACGCGACGGCGGCTTGCAGGACCGGGTCACAGCGGTCCGGCGAGGTTTCCCCTATCCCGAAGGGCATGTCGATGACCTGGGCGCCGTGCGTGACCGCGTACCGGATCCCGGCCGCCGCCGTCGACACCGACGCCGGGCCCGAGCCGCCCACGGCCACCGGCAAGATCCTGGCTTGCGGCGCGATGCCCACGGTGCCGGTACCCCCGCCCTGCCCGGCGATCACCACCGCCATGGCCGTGCCGTGCCCGTCCTCACCGACCTGGATGTCAGTGTCGCCGTTGCCGCCGGACCCGGTCAGGTTAGCGCCAGGCAGCACGACGCCGCGCAGGTCAGGGACACTGGCCTGGACGCCGCTTTCCACCTCGGCGACGGTGACGCCCGCGCCCGCGGTCAGCGGCCACACCCGCTGCTGCACCTGCCAGCCGGCGAACCACCACTCGCCAGGACCGGGGATCAGCTGGATCCGCCCGCCCGCCGCCGGCTCGGCCCGGGCCGGCCCGGAGGACAGCGGCAGTCCGCACATCGCGAGCAGCCCGGCCGCCGCCATGGCGGACAGCAGCCGCCGGCCCGCTGCCCTGGTAGCCATGAGAATCGCCACCTTCCCCGGCCCGGCCCGGCGCGTGTACCGAGCCGTACACCCTCGATACGGAGCGCCACGTGGCCCGGCTCACGGTCCCGCGCGGGGGTAAGGGTCCGGTAATAACCCGGCCCGGCGCCGCCGGCTAGAGCAGGCTGTCCCATGGGTGCCCGGCGGGATGATCGCCGGCTGCATCGTCCGGCGGGTCAGCGGTCAGGTTGCCCAGGCCGGCCTGGGCCACGGCAGTGGCCGTGACGCCGGCGATGGAGCCGGCCGGGCCGCCCAGGACCTGCCGCAGCAGCGGCTCCCGGCCGGGAGCGGCCGTGGCGCACAGGTCCCTCAGCCGCCCGGCCGCCTGGTCCCTGGCCTGCCGCGCGTCCGCGATCGCCCGGTCGTAGGCCTGGCGGTAGGTCCGCGCCCAGTACTTATCAACACGGTGCCGCTCAACACGGTGCCGCTCGCTCGCGGTCGCGGCATCGCCGGGCGGGCCGCCGGGCACCGGCGGCGGCCGTCCGTCGGCACCGATCCTGACGCCGTACCTGGCGGCGACGTAGGCCTGCTCCTCCAGCGTCTTCTCGATCGTGGCCAGCCGCACCGCCAGGTCGTCGAGGACGTCCGCCGTCTGGCCGATCACCACGGCCAGCGCCTCCGCCGCGGCGGCGTCCCGGCTCCAGGCGGCGCTGAACGCCGAGGCGGCCGGCCCTCGCCAGCCCTGGCTCAGCTGCGATACCTCCTGGCTCAGCGTGGCGGTGACGCCCGTGATCTCGGGGAGGTAGCCGTACAGCGTGGCCGCGAGCGCGTGCAGGCCACGGATGTCGGCACCGACCCACTGGGCGGCGAACGACGCCAGCGGTGACGCGGACCCCTTTGCGGTCATGCTCGCCTCACCCAGGCGCACCGTGATCCATGATCCGGTCCACCATGTGGCCGACGGTCTCCTCCGCGGTCTGGTAGTTCTTGTAGGCCTCCCGGAGCCTGCGGCCCTGTCCGGCGATGGCCGCCGCCAGCTCGGTGTGCCGCACGCCGATCGCCTCGAGCAGCTGGGCCAGCGCCCCGTCCAGCTCCGGGCTGCCGCCGCTGACGCCTTCCGGCCCGTCCGGCGGCATGATCCCCCAGAACGTCACCGACTCCGTGCCGAACGCGCCTGCCACCCGCCGCAGGTCGGCCAGGACGACCTGGAATCCGGAGGTCATCGCGCCTCGCCGGCGTGCGCCCGGGTCCTCAGCCCGCCCATCCGTACGCTGTCCCCGGGGTCGCCCGGGCCCGGCGGATGAGCCGGGACCACCACCAGCCGCTGCCCCTGCCCGTCCGGCCCACCAGTCACGACGCTCCCCCACCGGCCCTGGGGCAGCCCGGCACCGCCCCACACTAAGGACTACGGCGGCGCGCCCGTGCCGGTTCAGGACGGGCCAGATCTCACCCGGGAGCGGGCAGGACGGCGCACAGCCGGGCCACCGCCGTGGTGTAGGCGTGCCCGGGTGGCCGGCCGTAGCCGATCACCAGGCCCGCCCGGCCGTCGCCCGGGCCGATGCCGCCTGCGCGATAGCGCTCCAGCCCGTCGAGCGCCAGGCCATGCTGGCTGGCACGGACGACCACGGCACGCTCCACGCTCGTTCGGGAGAATTCCAGGACGGCGTGCAGGCCCGCGGCGATGCCGGTGACCTGCAGGCCCTGACGGCGCAGGGCGGCGGCCAGGCGGTCGCGGCGCCGCCGGTAGGCCAGCCTGGCCCGGCGGATCTGCCGGTCATAGCCGCCCGAGGTGATGAACTCGGCCAGGGTCAGCTGGTCCAGGGCGGACGGTCCGGCGGCGAGCTCCGCCGTCACCGCGTCGAGCAGCCGGGGCGGGACGACCAGCCAGCCGAGCCGCAGGCTGGGGGCCAGGCTCTTGCTGGCCGTCCCGGCGTAGATGACATGGTCGGGCGCGAGCGTCTGCAGCGCGCCCACCGGCTGCCGGTCGTAGCGGAACTCTCCGTCGTAGTCGTCCTCGATCACCACGCCGCCCCAGTCCGCGACCTCGCGGCGGCGCCGCGGGTGCAGCGTCATGCCCAGCGGGAACTGGTGCGCCGGGGTCAGCAGCACCGCGTCCGCCTCCGCAATGGCCGCGCCGATGACGGCCCCCATGCCGTCGACCGGCAGCGGCCGCAGGCGCAGCCCCTGCCCGGCGGCGATGTCGCGGTGGGCCTGATGGCCGTAGGCCTCCACCGCCAGCGTGCCCGCGCCGGCCGCGCGCAGCGCGCGGCCGATGCCGGCCAGGCCGTGCGCGAAGCCCGCGCAGATGACGATGCGGGCGGGATCGGCGGTCACGCCGCGCGCCCGGGCCAGGTAGTCCGCCAGGGCCGCCCGCAGCTGCGGCAGCCCGCGCGGGTCCGGGTACCCGAGCAGGTGATCGGGCGCGGCCGCGAGGACCTTGCGGGCCGTCGCGAGCCAGGCCTGGCGCGGGAACGCGGACAGGTCGGGCACCCCGGCCCGCAGGTCGTAGCGGGGGACGTCCGCCTCGGGCCGGGCCGCGACCCCCGCGCCCGGCTCGGGGGCCCGGCGCGGGGCCACGGAGGTCCCCGATCCGGTCCGCGCGGTCAGCCATCCCTCGGCGACCAGCTGACTGTAGACCTCGGCGACCGTGTTGCGGGCGATGCCCAGGTCGGCGGCCAGGGCGCGCGATGACGGCAGCCGCGTCCCGGGGCGCAGGCGGCCGGCCCGGACCGCGCCGCGCAGCGCGCTCTCCAGCCCGGCGCGCACCCGGGTCCCGGAAAGATCCAGGTGCAGGTCCACGCCACTGAGTTCGGCCCGCCCGGCTCTCGCGGTGCGCCCCGGCCGGACGTCCCCGGCATCTTTGGCCCATGTTTCTGCCATGTAAATGGACCTTACCTTGGGCCGCTTCACCCCGTAGCGTCGGTGTCATGACGATCACGAACGAAACCACGCAGATCCCCGTCCGGCTCGCCTTCGACTCCTTCGCCGCCGGGTACTCACGCGCGATGGCGCACCTGGACCAGGCCGCGACCAAGGAACTGGACAAGGCCGAGATCGACCCCCGGCTCCGCGAGCTGATCCGGATCCGCGCCTCGCAGCTCAACGGCTGCGCCTACTGCATCGACATGCACACCAAGGACGCGCGGGCGATCGGCGAGACCGAGCAGCGCCTCTACGGGCTCGCCGCCTGGCGGGAAACCCCGTACTTCACCCCGCGCGAGCGGGCCGCGCTGGCGTTCACCGAGTCGCTGACGCGCCTGTCCGACACGCACGTCCCCGACGAGGCCTACCGGGACGTGGCCGCGGAGTTCAGCCCGCAGGAGGTCGCGGCGCTGGTCAGCCTCATCGTCACCATCAACGCCTGGAACGCCATCAGCGTCAGCACCCGGGCCTGGATCCCCGGCTCCTACAAACCGTAGGGATTTCGATGATCACGAAGGGTTTACAGCCCGGCAGTCTGCCCAGACTCAAAAGTCTTCGTGATCATGAGGGTGGGGGTGGCGCAGGGCGGGGGTGGCACGGGCTCATCCAGCCGAGTTGAGCCGGGGCATGGGTCCGGTGCCGGTCAGGGGGGCCGGGTGGGGGCGCCAGCTCGGCCGCTGCGGGCGGCCGGGGAGCTCGATGCGGCCCCCGGCCCAGAGCAGCCCGGTCCAGGGGTCGGATCCGGCCAGGTCGGCGGCAACCTGCGGGAAGATCCGGGCCAGCACGCGGCGGCACACGTCGCGGGGCGGGTCGAGGCTGAGGCCGAAGCCCTGGGCGATGTCGTTGCCGTGCAGCAGGGCCTCGTGGCAGCCCATCCCGGCGAAGCCCTCCGGGTCGGCCATCCCGGCCGGGTGGTACGCGCGGACGTGCGCGCGGGAGGTCCGCACCATCGAGGCCAGGACCCGCCCGCCGGTGACGGCGAACTCGAGCACCTCGGCCGGCGAGGCGTCCTTCTCGGCGGTCGCGATGGCCCGGACGTAACGCCCGGAGGGCTGGACCGCGAGCTGCCAGGCGTAGGACAGCAGGCAGTCCCCGATATGTTCGGCGGTATGCCAGCAATCCCATTCCAGGGTGCCCGCAGGCACCGACCAGTCCCGGTCGGTGATGGGCAGGAGCCCGCTCATCACGCATGAGATCACGCTGTCAAGGTCATCGGCAGTGACTGTCATGGTGCCTTCGAGCCTACGGTCATAACGCGCCGGGCACGACCAGTTCACCAGGAGTCAGGATCCGCGCCCTGATGCCGGAGTACGGACGGGTCAGGAACCGTACTCGTCGTGGCGGCGGACCCAGAACTGCGGGTCGCCCCCGGCGGGTTCGTCGCGGCCCCTGGGCGTGAGATCGAGGAACTGGTAGGCGGCGTTCACCGGGTCGATCCCCCGCGCGTACGTGGAGTACGTGCGGAACAGGCGGCCTTCCTCGTCTTTCGCGAAGACGCTTATGCCTTCCCTGTCCGCGAAGCCGGGATCGGATCCGTAGTTGTAGACGGCCGCGTGGCTGGCCACCTCCTCGGGCGTGAAGGAGACGCCGAAATCGTAGTTGAAGTCCGTCTCGCCCGCCGAGACCCAGCGGAAGGACCAGCCCATCCGCCGCTGGTAGGCGGCGATCTTCTCGATGGGCGCGCGGGAGACCGCGGTGAACGCCACGTCCCGGGCGCGCAGGTGGACGGGCGTGCCGTCGAAGCTGTCGGCCCAGAACGAGCAGTGCGGGCACCCGGCGTCCCACTCGGGCGGGTACATGAAGTGGTAGACGACGAGCTGGCTGCAGCCGTCGAACAGGCCGGGCAGCGTCAGCTTCCCGTCCGGCCCGTCGAACACGTAGTCCTTGGCGACCTCCTCCCAGGGCAGGTCGCGGCGTTCGCGAGCCAGCGCCTCACGCTGGCGGCTGAACTCCTTTTCCCTGGCCAGGAACGCCTTGCGGGCTTCGGTCCAGTCGGCGTGGGACACGACCTTGTGCTGGGTCACCATCGGACCTCCGGGTTGATGCTCAATGGGCTCGTTGAATATCTCACTACCGGGCTGCTAAGGTCAACAAGATGATTGAACATTCGCCGTTGATCCGGGCGCCGCTGGACCAGGCCTACGGGGCGCTGGCCGACGCCACCCGGCGCGGGATGCTGGTGACGCTGCGGGACGGCCCGGCGCGGATCACCGACCTGGCGGCGCCGCTGCCGATCTCGTTCGCGGCGGCGGCCCGGCACGTCGGCGTGCTCGAGACGGCCGGGCTCATCGAGCGCGCGGTGCGCGGCCGCGATCACTGGCTGACAGTGCGCTCGGCCGGACTGCGGCCGGCCGAGGAGTGGATCGCGGAGCAGGTGTCGTTCTGGTCGCTGCGCGCGGACGCGCTGGCGGCCAGGCTGGAGCGCCGGAACCGCCAGCCGTGACCGATTCCCGGGCGGCGGTGGTGCGGCGGGTGCTGCTCGCTCCCCCGCACGTCGTCTTCGACGAGTGGCTCGACCCGGCGGGCATGGCCGAGTGGATGTGCCCGCGGCCGGCCCGGGCCGTCAAGATCGAGCTGGAGCCCTCGGCCGGCGGATCGCTGCGCATCGACATCGAGGACGGCGGCTCCTCGATATACGTCACCGGCCGGTTCATCGAACTGGACCGGCCGCGGCGGCTCCGGTTCAGCTGGAGCTGCTCGGACTGGGCGGATCCCTCGGTGCAGAGCGAGGTCACCGTGTCCCTGGAGGAACACGGCGCGGGCGAGACGTTGATGACCATCGAGCATCAGCAGCTTCCGCCCGAGCAGGTGGACAACCATCAGCGCGGCTGGGGCGCGATCGCGGCGCAGCTGGCTGAGGCGCTCGGCGCCCGCGCCAGGTAGCGGCGCACGAGCACGCGCCCAGCCCGTTCGGCATCCTACGAGTACGGCGGGTCGGCGGCCGCGCGGAGCTGCGCCTTGACCTCGCCCTTGAGGATCTTCCCGACCTTGGACCGGGGCAGGTCGGGCCAGACCTCCACCTGCTTGGGGGCCTTCACGCTGCCCAGCCGTTCCTTGACGAAGGCGCGTACCTCCTCCTCGCTCGCGGTCTGGCGGTAGCCGATGTCGCCGGTGTGATGCCAGCCGTGCCGGGCGGCGTCCGCCGAGGCTTGAGGGTTCTTGTAGTAGCCGGCCATGACCAGCGATCCGCGGGCCACGATCTCGCCGCGCTGGCCCGGGCCGAGCAGGTGGCCCTCGTCGTCCATGATCGCGACCGTGGTCAGCGGGGTGGGCCGCCCGGCGCTGGACAGCCGCTCCCTGGCCAGGGAGCCGTCGTCGTGAAAGTGCTCGGCGGGCGCCAGCGTGGCGATCATCATCGGGGCCTCGGACTGGCCGAACAGCTGCCCCATGACCGGGCCGATCGTGGCCAGGGCCTCTTCCAGGCGGCTGGCCGACATCGGGGCCGCGCCGTACCACAGGCATTGCAGGCTGGTCGTGTCGGTGGCCGGCAGGTCGTGGTGATCCAGCAGCATGTAGATCAGCGTCGGCGGCAGGAAGGTGTGGGTGATCTTGTGCTGCTCGATCAGGGCCAGGAACTGGGTCAGATCCGGCTTGGGCATGATGACGATCTCGCCGCCGAGCGTCATGACCGGGAAGCACAGCACGCCGGCCGCGTGGGTGAGCGGCGCGAGGGCCAGGTAGCGCGGGCGCGGCCGGAACGGGTAGCTCATCAGCGTCAGCGCGGACATCGTCTCGAGGTTGCGGCCGGTGAGCATCACGCCCTTGGGCCTGCCGGTGGTGCCCCCGGTGCCGACCAGCGTGACCATGTCGTCGGCAGGCGGTTCGGCCTGCCAGGGCCCGGCCGGCTCGGGCCCGGTCCACAGGTCGAACGGCGTGGCGCCGGCGGGCTCGCCGTCGAGGCAGACCAGGGTGGTGAGCTTCGGCAGGCCGGGCCGGATCTTGGCGACCAGCGGGGCGAAGGCGGCCTGGAAGATCAGGCACCGGCAGTCGAAGAAGTCGAGCAGGTCGCGGTTCTCCGCCGCCTCGTTGCGCGGGTTGACCGGGCACCATACCGCGCCCGCCCGGGAGATGCCGAACACGCAGCTGAACGCGACCGGGTCGTTCGCCGACAAGATCGCGACCTTGTCGCCGGGAGCGATCCCGGAGCGGTCCAGCGCCCGGGCGACCCGCCAGGACAGCCGCTGGACGTCGAAGTAGGACAGCGTGCGCCCGGCCGTGGTCAGGCAGGGTGCCTCCGCGCCCAGGGAGGCGCCCTTGTCGAGGTAGTCGATCAGGCGCACGCTGTCTCGTCCTTAGTGGTGGACGGTGAGGGTCGGCTCCATGACCAGGCCGAAGCTGCGCAGCACGCCGAGCAGCTCGCGGTGGCCGAAGGCCTGGCACCCGGACGCGAAGCCGGCCCGCCTGGGCGGCTGCTGGAGCAGTGAGTACGCCCCGTACGCCTGCATCAGGCCGGTCTGCTTGTAGTTGGAGTTGCCGTGGATCACGCAGTGCGCGCGGCCCAGCGGGCCGGAGGCGTGCACCGAGTCCAGCGAGGTGTTGATCCGGGTGGCCTCGCGGGGCGGCATCCGGTTCATCACCGCCGAGGCCTGCTCGGTGAGCACCCGCAGCTTCTCGTCCCCGGGCAGGCCCTCGATCTGGTCGAGGACCCCCTTCACGATCTGCGGCACGCCCAGCATGAGCGGGCGGTTGAACACGCCGCCGAGGACCTTGACGTTGGCCACCCGCGGGTCGCGCTTGAACCACACCGGGTGCGAGGTGCCGCCCCACGGCAGGGCCAGGCCGGTCTCGTGCTGGCCGGGCACCACCACGTCGTACAGGCCGGCGTCGGCGGGCCATTCCGCGTACTGGTTCTGCTCCAGGTAGTAGGCCTTGGACAGGCACGCGTTGACCAGGATCGTCCGGGTCGAGGCGATCGTCGGCGTGCCCTTCCAGAAGACCAGGATGTCGAGCGTGTCGACGCCCGGCTTCTCCAGGCAGAGCTGGGCGGCGATTTCCCCGGTGGTGTACATCTGGGCGATGCCCGGCGCCAGCAGCAGGCCCTTCCCGGCCATCCGCTGGCCGTACTCCTGGTCGCAGGTGATCAGCCAGTCCTGCTCCCCGGTGGTGTCCAGGTAGTGGCAGCCGGCATTGAGGCAGGCCTGCACGACCTCGCCACCGTACTGGGCGAACGGGCCGACGGTGTTGCAGACGACTTCTGCTCCTGCGAAGAGTTCGGTGAGCGGCTCGACGTCGTGCGCGACCTCGACGATCTCGTGCTCTACGGTGTCGATGCCGGGCACCTTGTCCAGGGCCTGGAGTATCCGCGCCTTGTCGCGGCCGGCCGCGGTGAAGGGGACGTTGTACTCGCGCAGGTACTCGCAGATCAGGCGGCCGGTGTAGCCGGAGGCGCCGTAGACGATGACAGGCTTGGTGCTCATGGTGTGCGTGGTCCTCTCGTCCTGGTGGCTCACATGCCCATGCCGCCGTCGACGGGCAGCCCGGCGCCGGTGATGAAGCGGGCCGCGTCGGAGGCCAGGAAGACCACGGCGTCGGCCATGTCCGAGACCTCGCCCAGGCGGCCGTGCGGGGTGAGCCCGATCACGGCACCGACGCACTCTTCCACGCTCGGGAACAGGCCGAGCGTCACCATGTCCTGGGCGAGCTGGTTGCCCATCTCGGTCGGGACGAGGCCGGGGTACACGCAGTTCACCCGGATGGCGTAGCCGAGCTTGCCGGACTCCATGGCCGCCACCCGGGTCAGCCGGTCCACCGCGGACTTCGTCGCGGAGTACGCGGCGATGCCGGGGAAGGCGATGGTCGCGGCGACCGACGCGATGTTGACCACGGCGCCGCCGCGGCCGGCCGGGCCGCCCGGGCGCATGGCGCGGAAGGCGTGCTTGATGCCGAGCGCGGTGCCCAGGATGTTGACCTCGAGCATCGTGCGGATGTCGTCCGGGTCGAGGTCGACGACGAGACTGGAGATCTCGACGCCGGCGTTGTTGACCACGATGTCCAGGCCGCCGAGCTCGGCGATCGTGCTCTCGACGCACCGCTCCCAGCTGTGATCGTCGGTCACGTTCAGCGGGAGGAACGCGGCGTCGCCGCCGGTCTTCTTGATGGCGTCCACGGTGGCCTGGCCTAGCTCCTCGCGGATGTCGCCGATGACGACGGCCGCGCCGGCCCGGGCCAGCGCCTCGGCCATCCCGGCGCCGAGGCCGCGCGCCCCGCCGGTGACCAGGGCCTTGCGTCCGGTCAAGTCGTACACACTCATGTGGCATCTCCTCCTCGAGACGGCCCTGGTCCCGCCCCTGTGCTGGCTCGTGCGCTGGCCTTTCCTGACGGTGCGACGTAGGTCACACTGCCACGGAGTCTGGACAATCGTCAAGACTTCTTTGGACGATTGTCAAGTTTTGAGCTGGGCGCGGGCGGCGTGCCGAGATACAGTGGGTTCGAGCTCGCAGGGCGCGGGCGTTTTTCCGGGCTGACGGGAAGCTGTGCCGTGACGGACGTGGACCAGGTGGCCCGGGCGGCTCCCGCGGAGACCAACCGGGAGCGGGTCTCCCGCCGCCAGGTCGACAAGTTCGCCGAGCGCCGGGCCCAGCTGGCCGACGCCGCGCTGCAGACGCTGGCCGAGCTCGGCTACGCCCGCACCAGCCTGCGTGAGATCGCGCAGAACTCGCAGTTCTCGCACGGCGTGCTGCACTACTACTTCAGCGACAAGGAAGACCTGATCACGCACTGCGTACGCCAGTACGAAGCCGCCTGCGTGACCAGGTACGACGAGATCGTGGCCACGGCGGCCTCGGCCGAGGAGCTCAGGCGGGAGTTCAGCGCGGCGATGGCGCAGACGCTGCGGACCGACGCGCCGATGCACCGGCTCTGGTACGACCTGCGGAACCAGAGCCTGTTCGAGGAGTCGTTCCGCGCCGACGTGCTAGAGATCGACCAGCGCCGCGAGGAGATGATCTGGCGGGTGATCAGCCGGTACGCCTCGTTCGCCGGGGTCGCGGTGTCCTGGTCGCCCGCGGCGGCGTACGCGATCCTCGACGGTCTCTTCCAGCAGGCCTTGCTGCATCACCTGGCCGGGAGCCAGGACGCGGCCAGCGATCTGGCCGCGAACGTGGTGCGGGTGCTCGATACCCTGTAAGGGCGCGAGGGACCGGCGTGGGTCGTTCGCGGCTCGCTCCGGACGGAGCGGGTGAGCTGGTCGTGGCCGCAGTGGCCTGTCCTCGAGCTACCCCTTGGAGAAAGATGCCCAAACGGGTTCGTCCCTACGGCTCGGCGGAAGACGCCGAGTTCGCCGGATTCGGCCGCAGCGGGCCAAGAGGCGCAGACGAGGACATAAGCGAGCTGGGCAGCACGATGACGATGCCGGATATCGCCGCTCAGGCCGCCGAGGCCATCCGCGCGCTCCGCGACCTGGCCGCTGGCGGCGCCGGCGTGGCGAGCCTCGACGACGCCCGCGAGGTCATCGCCTCCCTGGAGCGGGCAGGCCAGGACCTGCCGCAGCTGTGTGAGCAGCTCGCCCGGATCCTGGTCGTGCGGCGCGAGGAAGGGCAGGTCGCGGTCGGCGCTGGCCAGGATCCCGACTTCTGGGTCGTCGAGGCGGTGGAAGCTCTCGCGGCGGCGGGCCAGGCCGCGGACATGATGACCGCCGCCCTGACCCAGGCCGGCAAGACGGCCGGAGAACTCAGGCCGGCCCGCTGAAGCCGGCGCCCTGGGTCAAGGCGGCGGCGATGCGCCCGACCATCTCGGTGAGGACGGGCTGCGGCGTGGCGAAGTTGAGCCGGAAGGATCCCGCGCCGCCTGCGCCGAAGGCGGGCCCGTCGACCACCGTGACGTGCGCGCGGCCGGCGACGAGCTCGCCCGGTGAGCCCGGCAGGTCCATCGCGGTGCAGTCGAGCCAGGCGAGATAGGTGCCGTCGGGCGGGCGGTAGCGAACGTCCGGCAGGTGGCGGCCGAGCAGTCCGGCCAGGAGATGGCGGCTCTCGTCGAGGTAGCCGAGGATCTCGTCCAGCCATTCCTCGCCGTGCCGGTATGCGGCGATATTGGCCACCACGCCGGGATTGCTCGCCCCGTGCGCGGCGAAGAAGCCCATGTCCTGGAAGCGCTGCCGGTCGGGCTCGTTGGTGAGGATCACCTGGGCGCATTTGAGGCCGGGCAGGTTCCATCCCTTCGACGCGGACGTGGCGGTCAGGGTGTGCGCGGCGGCGGCATCGGAGGTCGACGCGTACGGGATGTGGCGCGTCCCCGGGTAGACCAGCGGGCCGTGGATCTCGTCGGCGAAGACCCGGCCGCCGTACCGGTCCACGACGGCGGTCAGCTGCGTCATCTCCTGCCTGGTGAAGACCCGCCCGAGCGGGTTGCAGGGATTGCAGAAGATGACCAGGTGCCCCCCGGCGCGGAAGGCGTCCGCGATCGCGTCGAGGTCGAGGGTGAAGAAGCCGGCGTCACCGCGCATCTTGACCTGGATGATCCCGCGGCCGAGGAAGCCCGGCACGGACAGGAACGGCATGTAGGCGGGCGTGGGCAGGATGACCGGTGAGCCCGGCCGGGAGAAGCGGGTGATGGCGAGCTCCAGCGCCTTGATCACGTCAGGGACGTGATGGATCAGCGCGGGATCGGTGTCCCAGCCGTAGCGGCGCTTGGCGAACTCCGCGCACGCCGCGGCCAGGTCGTCGGCCAGGAACGGCGGCAGGTAGCCGAAGTTCGCGTCGGCGGACAGCCCGGCGAGCGCGTCGAGGATGGCGGGCGCGGCGCCGAAGTCCATCTCGGCCACGGCCGCGCCGAAACCGCCAGGGCCCGGAGCCGTCCACTTGAAGCTGCCGCGTGCGCGGAGCATCGCCGCGGTCGTGCCGTCGATGGCCTGTCTGAGAGTTCCTGGCACACCGTCATCCTCCCCCGGGCCGATCTCCGGCAGGTAAACGGACGGCCTTGACGCTGGTTCGCGTGCCGCCTTAGCGTGAGCCATGCCGGAGGTGATCACCGCGCCGCGTGTCATTACCGGCGATGAGATCGTGACGGACGGCGCCGTCGTCATCGGCGACCGCACCGTGGACTGGGCCGGCCCGGCCGGGACGCTGCCCGCGGAGTACGCGGCCCTGCCGCGGGCGGACTACCAGGACTCCACGATCATGCCCGGGCTGATCGACAGCCACGTCCACCTCGGGTTCGACGGCGGACCTGACCCGGCGGCCCGGATGCGGGCGGAGACCGACGAACAGCAGCTCATCTTGATGCTGCGCAGCGCGCGAGACCTGCTGGGCGTGGGCGTGACCACCGCGCGGGACCTCGGCGCCCGCGGCTACCTCGACGTGGCCGTGCGTGATGCCATCGCCAGCGACCTGGCCCGCGGCCCGCGGATGGTGGTCGCGGCCTGCCCGATCACGGTCACCGGCGGGCACTGCTGGTTCATGGGTGCCGAAGCCGACAGCGAGGACGACCTGCGCCGCATGGTCCGGACCCACCACAAGCACGGCGCCGACCTGATCAAGGTCATGTCCACCGGCGGATTCATGACGACCGGCTCGGCGCCCTGGTACGCCCAGTTCACCGTGGCGCAGCTGGCGGTGATCGTGGCGGAGGCGAGGCGGGTCGACAAGCCGGTGGCCGCCCACGCCCACGGCATCGAGGGCATCCGCCGGGCGGTCGAGGCCGGGGTCACCACGATCGAGCAATCCCTGCTGCCTTCGATTACCTTTACGATCAGGGAGGTGAGCGGTGAGTGAGGGGAAGATCTCACCGCACGAGGCCCAGGAGCTGGATGTCTGTTTCCGGGCCCATGCCAGGGAGCTGTTCGGGCACGCCTGCGTGGTCACCCGCGGCGACCAGGCGCTGGCCCATGACCTCGTCCAGGCCGCCTTCGAGGCCGCGGCCCGGGGCTGGCCGGCGCTGCGGGGCCTGGCCGAGGAGCAGCGCCGCGGCTGGCTGCACCGGACGCTGGCCAATATCGCGGTGAACGGCGTCCGCCGCGAGGCGGCCTTCCGCGACCGCCTGCCGCGCATCGAGGCCCGGTACCGCAAGATCCAGGTGGACCCCCCGGAGCAGGCCTTCGCCTCGATCGCGCTCGAGCGTTGCTGGCGGGTCATCCGGGGCCTGCCGGAACAACAGCACGCGGTCGCGCTGCTCCGCTGGGGGCTGGACATGAAGGAAAGCGAGATCGCCGCGGTCCTGGACATGGCCGAGAAAACGGTGAGCGTGCACCTGTATCGGGTCCGGCGCAAGCTGCTCCTGCAGCTAGGCGCGGACTATCCGTTCGAGATTGGCGCCCCGGAAGGAGGATCGTCGTGAGGGCCGGCGGTCGCGAGACAGGCAACCCGCATGAGGACGTGCAGCTTTCCCGCCTTTACCAGCAGGTCACCGAGCTGCAGGGGGCCCGGTTCGGAGCCGAATACGACCTCGGCCCGGGCCTGGCGCGGTATCAGGCCTGGCTGCGCGAGCACACCGGAGACCCGGCGCCGCACGACGCCGGGGAAGACACGCTGGTGACGGCGACGGCGGACGGCGCCGTGCTGCCGGACGCCTTCCCGGTATCCGGCACGGCCCGCGCGGAGTGGAGCGCCGACCTGGCGGTCATCGAGCTGTACTCCCAGCACTACCGGGCGCTGGTCCGCCTCGCCGCCCTGCTGGTGCGGGACACGCAGACCGCCGAGGAAGTCGTGCAGGACTCCTTCGTCGCGATGCACGAGGGCTGGCAGCGGCTGCGGGATACCGAGAAGGCCCTGGCTTACCTGCGGCAGGCGGTGGTGAACCGGTCGCGTTCGGTCCTGCGGCACCGGACGGTGATCGACAAGAACATGCAGAAGGCCCCGCCGGACATGCCCAGCGCCGAGCACGGCGCGCTGGTCCTGCTCGAGCGGCACGCGGTCGTCGCCGCGCTGCGTGACCTGCCGGAGCGGCAGCGCGAGGCGATCGTGCTGCGGTATTACGCCGACCTGTCCGAGGCGCAGATCGCGACCGCGATGGGAATCAGCCGCGGCGCGGTGAAGAGCCACACCGCCCGCGGCATGGCCGCCCTGCGCGCGGCCCTGGAGGAGAAATGACGTCGCGAGGCGGCCCCGGGAACAGCCCGCCGCGGGAACACGAGCAGTTGAACTTCGCCGAGTTCGTGCGCCTGGCCCTGCACACCGCGGCGGACCAGGTCGAGCCGCGCCCGGACGGGCTGGCCCCGATCCGCGCCAGGATCCTGGCCGGAGCCGGCGTTCCCTGGCGCCAGGCGTTCGCGATAAGCCAGTACTGGCTGGGCCCGAAGTAAGGGCCTGACGCCGGGCGGAGGGCGCCCGCCTGGGTGAGCCCGGCCGGGCGCGCGGCGGCGCCGGGGGAAGTAACCCGGGCCGTTAGGTACCTATCTCGGCACCGTCACAGGACAGACCTACTATGGGCGTTATGACCGAGCAGGCCGAGACGATCAGAACGGCGATCCTCACCGTCGACGACGACCCAGGTGTATCCCGGGCGGTCGCCCGTGACCTGCGGCGGCGCTACGGCGAACGGAACCGGATCGTGCGGGCCGAGTCGGGCCCGTCGGCGCTTGAGGCGCTGCGGCAGATGAAGCTGCGCGGGGACCTGGTGGCGGTGATCCTGGCCGACTACCGGATGCCCGAGATGAACGGGATCGAGTTCCTCGAGCGGGCGATGGACATCTACCCGGGGGCGCGGCGGGTGCTGCTCACCGCCTATGCCGACACCGGGGCCGCGATCGACGCCATCAACGTGGTGGACCTCGACCACTACCTGCTCAAGCCGTGGGACCCGCCGGAGGAGAAGCTCTACCCGGTGGTCGACGCACTGCTCGACGCGTGGCTGACCTCGGATCACCGGCCGGTGCCGGAGACCAAGGTCATCGGGCACCGCTGGTCGGCGCGCTCATCCGAGGTGCGCGAGTTCCTGGCCCGCAACCAGGTCCCGTACCGCTGGTACAACTCAGACGAGCCGGAGGGGCAGCGGCTGCTCGAGGCCGCGCAGGCGGACGGGCTTTCGCTGCCCGTGGTGATCACGCCGGACGGCGATCCGCTGATCGAGCCCAGCGACGCCGAACTGGCGTCGCGGGTCGGGCTGGCCACCACGCCCTCGGCGGACTTCTACGACCTCATCGTGATCGGCGGCGGGCCGGCCGGCCTGGGTGCCGCGGTCTACGGAGCGTCCGAGGGGCTGCGTACCGTGCTGGTCGAGCGCACCGCCACCGGCGGCCAGGCCGGGCAGAGCTCGCGGATCGAGAACTACCTGGGCTTCCCGGACGGCGTGTCCGGCGCGCAGCTGACCGACCGGGCGCGGCGTCAGGCGGCGAAGTTCGGGGCCGAGGTGCTGACCACCAGGGACGTGGTCGGCCTGGACGTCAAGGGGTCGGCGCGGGGGGTCCGGTTCGCGGACGGCACGTCGATCGACGCGCACACGATCATCCTGGCCACCGGGGTGTCCTACCGGCAGCTTGCGGCGCCGGGCCTGGCCGACCTGACCGGGCGCGGGGTCTACTACGGATCGGCGCTGACCGAGGCCTCGGCCTGTCTCGGGCAGGACGTCTACATCGTCGGCGGCGCGAACTCGGCCGGGCAGGCCGCCGTGTTTCTGGCGCGGCACGCGAAGTCGGTGACGATCCTGGTCCGCGGGCCGTCGCTGGAGAAGTCGATGTCCTACTACCTGATCAGGCAGATCGCCGACATCGCCAACATCTCGGTCCGGACCTGCACCGAGGTCGTCGCGGGATCGGGCGAGGATCACCTGGAGAACCTGACGCTGCGGAACACCGCGTCCGGGGAAACGGAAACAGTGGACGCCCAGTTGCTGTTCTTGTTTATCGGGGCAGCGCCGCTGACCGACTGGCTGGATGGAGTGGTAGTGCGGGATTCCGCGGGATTCGTGGTGTCCGGGCCCGACCTGTCGGTCGGCGGGGAGCGGCCGCGCGGCTGGGACCTCGACCGGATGCCGTACCACCTGGAGACCAGCGTGCCCGGGGTGTTCGTGGCCGGGGACGCGCGGGCGGAGTCGGCGAAACGGGTGGCTTCGGCCGTCGGGGAAGGCGCGCTGGCCGTCATGCTCGTGCACCGATACCTGGAGAAGAGATGAGCGCTGACGCTTCTGAGCTTCTGAGCTGCAGCGTCGATGAGCTGCGGACGCTGTTCCTGTTCGAGAAGCTCACCGATGAGCAGTTGCAGTGGCTGTGTGAGCGGGGCCACGTCGAGCTGATCGGGCCGGGGCCCGTCTACGCCGAGGGCGCCTCCGCCACCTGCTTTTACGTGCTGCTCGAGGGCACCGTGGTAATGTCGCGCCGGGTGGGCACCGACGACATCGAGGTCGGCCGGACATCGATGCGCGGCGTGTACTCGGGGGCCTTCACCGCCTACCTCGGCGACCGGGTGCCGCAGATCTACCTCAACTCGCTGAAGGTGACCGAGCCTTCGCGGTTCTTCGTGCTCGACGCCGACGTGTTCGCCGAGCTCATGCACGAGTGGTTCCCGATGGCAGTGCACCTGCTCGAAGGGCTGTTCTTCGGCAACAAGAGCGCCCAGCAGGAGATCGGGCAGCGAGAACGGCTGCTGGCGCTCGGCTCGCTGTCGGCGGGCCTGACCCACGAGCTGAACAACCCGGCCGCGGCGGCGGTGAGGGCCACGGCGTCGCTGCGTGAGCGGGTCGCCGGGATGCGGCACAAGCTGGGCATGATCGCGGGCGGGAAGTGGGACAGGACCATGCTGCAGACGCTGATCAGGCTGCAGGAAGAGGCGGCCGAACGGGTGCCGAAAGCCGTCGCCCTGTCGCCGCTGGAGGCGTCCGACGCCGAAGATGTCATCGCGGACTGGCTCGACGGCCATGGCGTGCGGGACGGATGGGATCTGGCCCCGACGTTCGTCGCGGCCGGGCTCGATGCCGCCTGGCTCGATCGTGTCGAGGCGACGGTGGACCCAGGATGCCTGGAGGCGGCGCTGAGGTGGCTGAACTACACCATCGACACCGAGCTGCTGATGAACGAGATCGAGGACTCGACCACCCGGATCTCCACCCTGGTCGGCGCGGCCAAGCAGTACTCGCAGATCGACCGCGCCCCGTACCAGGTCGTCGACGTGCACGAACTGCTGGACAGCACGCTGCTGATGCTGTCGGGCAAGTTCCCGCCGGACATCCGGGTGGTGAAGGACTACGACCGGTCGCTGCCGTCGATCCCGGCCTACGCGGGCGAGCTGAACCAGGTGTGGACGAACCTGATCGACAACGCGGTGTCCGCGATGAACGGCTCCGGGACCCTGACGGTGCGCACCGGGATGGACCGGGGGCAGGTGTTCGTGGAGTTCGGTGACACCGGGCCCGGGGTGCCGGCGGAGATCAGGAACCGGATATTCGAGCCGTTCTTCACCACCAAGCCGGTGGGCGAGGGAACCGGGCTGGGGCTCGACATCTCGTGGCGCATCGTGGTGAACAAGCACCACGGAGACCTGTCGCTGACGTCGTCGCCGGGTGACACGCGGTTCCGGGTGCGGCTGCCGGTAACCGCGCTAGACGATTCTGAGGAGAGCTAAATGACGGAGATAGCGGGCATCGACCCCTCGGTGCCGCCGAGCGGCACCGGGTGCGTCGAGTGCGAGGCCGCGGGCGGCTGGTGGGTGCACCTGCGCCGGTGCGCGCAGTGCGGGCACATTGGCTGCTGCGACACCTCGCCCATGCAGCACGCCACCGCCCACGCCTCGGCCACCGGGCACCCGTTCATCCGCAGCTTCGAGCCAGGTGAGGACTGGTTCTACAGCTACGACACCAAGGAAACCTACGAGGGCCCCGAGCTCGCGCCGCCACAGCACCATCCCGTCGACCAGGGCGTGCCCGGGCCGGCAGGCCGGGTGCCGAGCGACTGGCAGCAGCACGTGCATTACTAGCCTTTGCCCGGTGGCTCGACGGGGCGTCCCTGGCTTGGCGGAGCCCTGGCGCGCGGGATTGCCGGGGTGGGCCTGCTGCCCAGCCCAGCCCGGCGGGCACGGCCGCATGCCGCATGCCGCCGGGGACCTGGACTTGGGGTGCGTGGGCCCTTGACCCCGTCTATCGGGGTGCGGGGCCCACGCACCCCAGGCCGCTGACCGCACCGCACCCGGCGTAGCCGACGCCGGAACGCGGGCCGCTGGCCAGCCGACTCGCCGACTGAGATAGCGTTTCATCGCCAGATCGCCGAATCGACAGATCGCTAGATCGGCTGAGGAGATGGACGATGGAGCCGGACGGGTCCGCGCAGGTCGCGGTGTTCGTGGATTTCGAGAACCTCGTCCTCGGCGCGGTCAAGGAGCTGCCCGACCAGGCGAACCCGGCGCCGTACGAGGCGCTGACGAGGCTGTGCCGCGGCTACGGCAACGCCTCGGTGCGCCGCGCCTACGCGGACTGGGCCAACCCGCGCTTCGGCGGTCACCAGGACGACCTCGCGATGAACGGCGTCGACCTGATCCAGGTGGCGCGGGTCGGCTTCCAGAACAAGAACGCCGCCGACATCCGGATGGCCGTCGACGCCATGGAGACCCTGATCGTCCACCCGGAGATCAGCGTGTTCGTCCTGGTCAGCGGGGACGGCGACTACTCGCCGCTGGTGCAGCGGCTGCGGGAGTTCGGCAAGTGGGTGGTCGGGGTCGGCACCGAGGCCAACGCCAGCCGGAAGCTGGTCTCGGTCTGCTCGGAGTACAAGTACTGGGGCACGCTAGTGGCGGAGGTCGAGCCTGAGGTGCGGCCCGCGGTGAATGCCGCGTTCGACATCGCCACGGCGGAGCAGCTGCTGGTGCGGGCGTTCGAGGAGTCCAACGCCGAGATGATGACGGCGGGCGGGCTGAAGAGCAAGATGCTGGCGCTGGACGCCTCGTTCGACGAGCACAACTACGGAGCCCGCAGCTTCCGCGCCTTCCTGGCCATGCTGCCGAAGCGGGTGGAGGTCGTGGAAGCCGGCGGCCCTGACATCACAGTGAAGCTGATCGAGGAGCCGAAGAAGCCCGCGAGAACGAGGAGCCGCAAGTCCTCATCCCGTTCGAATAACTCCTCTGCGGCGGCCGCGAAGGCCCCCGAGTAGCCTCGGGAAGGAGAATCTATCCCTCAGGCGGATAGATTAGTTTCCCTCTCGCGCCCGATGATGACCGGCATGAGCCTGTATGAGCGCCTTGGAGGCAGCGAAGGGATAGGGCAGGTGGCGGCGGAGTTCTACCGCCTCGCCCTCGGCGACCCGCTGCTCGCGCCGCTGTTCGACGGTGTGGACATGGTGAAACTGACCGCCATGCAGACAGCGTTCCTGTCGATGGCCTTCGGCGGCCCGGACGGTTACGCGGGACGCGACCTGCGAACGGCACACGCGGGCCTGCACCTGGGCGACGAGCATTTCGACCGGGTGGTAGCCCTCCTGGCCGGGGCGCTGAAAGACGCAGGCGTCGGCGACCGGGACATCGGCGACGCGGCGGCCGTGGCCGAATCCGTCCGCGCGGATGTCCTGGGCCGCTGACCTGGCTAGGCGGCGGGGGCCGGCTTCATGTCCGGCTTCATGTCCGGGTGCTGCCCGTCGTGGGCCTCGTGTTCCTTCCAGTCCCCGAGCATCTTCAGCAGTGCCTCGGCTAGCACGAGGGCGTTGGTGAGATACACGCGGTTGAACGCGCGTGCGTAGGCGTCGCTCGCCCGCGCGGCCCGCAGCGGCCCGGCCGCCTGCTCGGGCACCGGGGCTTCCATCGCGGCCGACGCCGCCCAGCTGGCCTGCGCCCGCGCGTCGGCTAGTACCTGCTCGGCCTCAGCCAGCATCGCCTCGCGCCGCTCGGAGGCATCCTGGGTCAGGCGGGCGCTGTACTCCTGCGCGTCGGCGACGTAACGGTCAGCGGTGACCTGCGCCTCGGAGACGATCGCGACCGCCATCGCGTGTGCTTCGCCGGCGTCGGCGAGCCACTCCCCGTCGCCGTCGCGGGCGATGAAGCGGCGGCGCAGCCGCATCACCTCGTCCATGAGCCCGGTCTTCTCGTTCGCGAGCATCACCAGCTCGGCCCGCACCTGGTCCACGAACCCGTTCACGGCGGCCTCGTCGTACCCCCGGCGTCCCCATGGGGTCCGGGGGAAACCGGCGGCCTCCACTCCGGCGGCTGTCAGACGGGGCTCATCTTCACGCCATGTCACAGTCATCGATTGATTGCGGCGCGCGACTAGCACGGGGTAAGCGCCGCACCCTCCCTTCACTATCTCGCACAGACCCTTAACCGGCGGTTACTCGCTCCACCCGAAATCCTCGGTGTGCACCCGATCTCGCGGCACCCCGCACGTGGTCAGGTACGCGGCGGTTTCCTCCACCATCTCGCCCGGCCCGGCCAGGTAGGCGTCCCGCCCGGCCCAGTCCCCCCGCCGGGCCATCACCTCGTGCATCCGCCCTGCCTCGCCGGAGAAGCCTTGCCCGTCTGCGACGACCGGGGTGAGGGTCAGCCACGGGCAGTCCGTCGCGATCTTCTCCAGCGCCGGCATGTCGTACAGGCCCTCGGGGCGGCGCGCCCCGGTGAACAGGTGCACAGCCGGCGGGGATGGCATCACGGCGAGCCGCCCGAGGATCGCCTTCAGCGGCGCCAGGCCGGTCGACCAGGCGGCCATGAGGATGTCCCGGCCCGAACCAGTGTCCAGGGTCATCGCCCCGGCCGGCGGCCCGATCCGCAGGCCGTCACCCGGTGCCAGGCCCGCCAGGGCCGGGGATACCTGACCGCCGTCGATCCAGCGCAAGTGAAACTCCATCAGCCCGTCACCGGCGGGCGCGTTCGCCGGGGAGTAGTACCGCCACAGCCGGGGTCGTCTCGGGATCTCGAGCGCGACCGACTGGCCTGGCAGGTACTCCAACGGTGGGTCCTGCGGGTTGACGGCCACGTGCAGCACGGTTATGTCATACGCGCGCTGCTCGGCCGACAGGACCGTGCCCCGCCACCACGCGGGCGCGTGCTTCTCATCCTCCGCTGCCGCGTCGCTCATCACCTTCGCGATCAGCCCGTACGCCTCGGCCCAGTCCGCGGCCACCTCCGGGGTCCATGCCTCCCCCGCGAAATGTTCCAGGGTCGCCAGGAGGCTGGCGCCGACCGCCGGGTAATGCCCGGCGAGGGCGCCGAACTTGCGGTGGCTGCGGCCGAGATGCGCCAGGAACGGGGCCAGGCTGTCAGCCCGGTCCGCCTCGGCGACGACCTTTACTAAGGCGCCGATGAGGTGGCCGCGCTGCGCGGCCATGCTCACCGGGAACAGGTCCCGCACCTCGGGATGCCGGAGGAACAGGTCGCTGTAGAAGTACAGTGCGACGGCATCACCGCCGTGAGCGGCGACCCGCGCGAAGGATTCCCGCAGCCGCGCGACGTCCAAGAAGCCCTCCTCCGAAAGCTGCCAGCGGGTCGCCAGACGCGGCCTCGCGAGATACCCGTTTTCACTACCTGTGTACGGTCAATCACCGACTATAACTTGCCGGCGACGCAGCCGGGCGAAAGTAAGAGGAGTATGACGAACCGGTTACCCCACCGCCACGGTCCGTCAAACCGCGCTCGCGCTGCCCGTTGCCACGACCATCCTCCATCAGGAGGAAGCAACCGTCGCGACGGGTGCACGACACCGACACGCGCGAATGCTCTGCTCGGAGACGTCACGACGGCGGACCACCCCGCCAGGTGCCGTGCTACCAGGGCTGACCGGGGCCGAGGGTGAGCAGCGGGCGGACGGCACGGTCGGCCCGGCGCACGTCCTGCTCCGGCACCCGGAAACGGCCTGCTGCCTCGGCGAAGGTCGTCCGCCCGCCGGCTCGGAAGGCGATGAGGCGGTTCACGGCCGCGGCCAGCGGGCGTGCCTGATGCGCGGAAAGCAGCCGCTCGTGATGGTCGGCGATCCGTCCCCACGCGGCCAGGGCGCGGCCCGCGACCGGCAGGCCGTTCCACTCCGGACCGGTGACGGCCAGCGCGCCTTCGACCGGATCCAGGCCATTGGCCGGGACGACGGGCCCGGACGCCCATCTTGCGCCCGGGCGCTTGCCCCACCAGTAGAACCCCCAGAAAGCTCCGTCGTGGCCGACGGGAAAGGGCAGCACCTCGGCTGCCTGCCCGTCCCGGCAGTAGATGTAATAAGGGCACTCGGTACCGGCGACGCCGAGCAGCGCCCCGGTGACGGCATCGCCGTCTGTCTCCGCGAGGAACTTCTCCGGCTCCTCGCCTGGAGGCATCCCGAGGACACGGCAGAGCCCGGCGGGGCCGAGGACCCGGTCGAGCGCGTCGGCCGGCGAGCCGGGGTGAAGGACCCTGCTGATCGCGCGGCGGTCACCGGCCGCCACCGCGCGCCATAGTCGTTCGGCCAGGGTCGCGGTGGCTTTCTGCTGTTCCTTGCGCACTTTCGGCGGGACCGCGGCCCGCCGTCTGGACTGCGGCGGCACCGGCTTCGCCACGGGCGCGTGCGGCGCAGGCCTGGCCGCGAGCGCGGACCGGGCGCCCTGCGGCGCACCGGACAGGGCGGCGGGCTTGGCGGGCGCGGGCGCGGCGGCCGCAGGCTTGGGGGGCAGGCACGTCTCGCAGCCGAGCTTCAGCTTGCCGGCCACCAGCGGCGCCTCGCCATCGCAGGACGGGCACCGCACCGGCGCGAAGGCCCCGGCTGGCAGCAGCCAGTCGAAGCACATCGCGTACCTTCGGTCACCACGCAGAACGTCCGCCGGTACGCGCAGTGCCGGGACCAGCATCACGTGCAGGCGGTAGGGCCTGATCGCGTGGCGCGCCTCGTACTTCTCCGCTATCTCGGCCAGCCGCCTGGCCTCCTCCTCGCGGGTGGCGCGCAGCCGCTGCTCAAGCACTGCCCTGCGGTCGGGCTGAGCGGTCGCCAGCCGGGCCTCGATCCCGGCGACCGCGTCCGCATAATAGGCGGCGGCACGACCGCGCTCGGCCTGGCAGGCACTGCTCACCTCGGCGGCGAGCGCCTGACGGCGCGTGGTAGCGCCGGTGTCGATGAGCCGGTGCGCGGCGCCGATGGCGGGCAGCAGGCCCTCCGGCCGCCCAGGCTGGGCGCGCTCATCCACGTCCGCACGGCACAGCCTGCCGACGAGGTCTGCGGGCAGCTCACGCCTGGACGGCAGGTCCACCCAGCGCTGCGCCTCCTCCTGGAACCGGTCCTCGGCCGACAGCTCGTAGGTGACCAGCGCGCCAACACCGATGACCGGGTGCAGTACGACCGCGGGCTCGCCGGACAGGTCAATCCGGCCGTGGTCGACGGGGAAGGCATCCCGCACCGCGGCGAGCAGCACGTCACGTCCGGGAGGCGCGGAAGCCGGCCTGGCCAGGACCAGGTGCCCGGTGTCACCGGAGGCCAGCACCCGTTCGGCGGCCTCGGCGAGGACGGGGTGACCGGCGGTGAGCAATGTGGCCCCGTCTTCCCGCGCCACGTCGGGGTCGGCGGTGACCAGCAGCTGCTCCGGAAGCCGGTAGGCGTCCCGCAGCGGCGGCGGAAGGACCACGTACGTGGTGTCCCCGTCCGGTTCCCAGAGGCCACCGGCCGCCGCCACATGCCGCAGCCAGAACCCGAGCGCCGGATCGGCGACGGCCCTCACGAGGTGTCTCCCGCCTGCTCGCCGACGAGATCGTCGATCGCGGCCCGGCTGGCCAGGTAATCGGTCCTGGCCCTGGCCAGGTCGTCCCCGATGGCCGCCATCCGCTCGCCGAACTCCGCGTCGTCGCCGGAGGCCACGAACGCGTCGAACACGGTGGTCTCGAAGTCGAAGTCGTCGTCCACCCGCCCGAGGATCATGTCGAGTTCCCCGACCACCAGCTCGAACAGGTTGATCTTCGCCTCAAGGACGCGCAGCACCTGCTCCTCGATGGTGCCGCTGGCGACCAGGTTGGTCAGCAGCACGTCGTGAGGTTGGCCGACCCGGTGCAGGCGGCCCAGCCGCTGCTCGATCTGCATCGGGTTCCATGGCAGGTCTATGTTCACCATCACGTGACAGAACTGCAGGTTGCGTCCCTCCCCCGCGGACTCGGTGGAGAGCAGGACCGGAGCGTCGTCGCGGAAGGCGGCTATCGCCCGTTCCTTCTCCGCGCGCGGCAGGCTGCCGTGATAGATCGCGGCAGGGATGCCGGCCGCGGCCAGGTGCCCGGCCATCTGATCGAGAGTCTGCCGGAACGCGGTAAAGACGAGGACCTTCTCCCCGCTCCCGGCGTACCGCCTCAGCTGGTCGAGCAGCACCGTGGCCTTAGCGGGGACGGCAAGCGCCCCCGCACGGGCGGCCAGGTCATCCCAGCCGACCTTGGCCAGCGTGGGCGCGGCGGCGGCAGGACTTGACCCGGCCAGCTTGGCCACGCTGCGCAACGCGAGCCGCCGGGACGGCGTGGCCGGGCCGGCCTCGGTGCGCACCCGTGCGGTGAGGTCGGAATACCAGTCGCGTTCCGCTCCGGACGGCTCGACCCGGAGCGTCTCCGCCAGGCGCTGTGGCAGCAGCACGCTGACCTCGCTGCGCCGGTGCCTGATCATCACCTCGGCGGTCCGTTTCCGCAGCGCCGCGACGTTCCTCGGTTCATGATCCGGTGCGGCCGAGCCGGCGCCATGCGCCGCACGGAACTGCGCCGCGGTCCCCAGCAGCCCGGGCGCGACCAGGCTCACCATCTCGTACAAGTCCTGCAGCCGGTTCTCGACCGGCGTGGCGGTCAGCAGCAGCAGATGCCGGGACCGGAGCTCGCGGATCAGCTTCCCCGAGGCGCTGCGCGGCGCGCGCACCCGGTGCGCCTCGTCCACGATGATCAAGTCCCACTGGTCACGGGTCAGCGCGGACTTGAGCGGATCGCGGCGTGCCGCCGCCAGCGAGGCGACCGCGACCGGCCGGTCGGCGCTCCCGGCTACCGGCTCCCGGCCCGGGACATCCCGCTCCCGGCCTACCCGCACGGTCGGCACGCCGAACTTGCGCTCGAGCTCCTCCTGCCACTGGGTCACCAGCCCGGCTGGCGTGATGACCAGGGCACGGTCGGCCAGCCTGCGCAGCCGCAGCTCAGCCAGGATCAGGCCGGCCTCGATGGTCTTGCCGAGCCCGACCTCGTCGGCGAGGATCGCCCGGCCTCGCATCCGCCGCAGCGCGCTGCGAGCCGCCTGCAGCTGATAGTCGAACGGGCTGAACCGGAGCGACGCCTCGGCCAGGAACGTGTCGAACCCTGGCCTGTTCCATACTCCGACGGCCTCGTCCACCAGCAGCGACACCTGCCGGTCGACGGGAGCGGCCTGGCGGAGCCCGGCGAGCAGCGGCGCGTAGAGCGCGAGGACACGCTGCAGCCCGACGTCCTGCTCGGCTGGCTCTTCTGTCCGGATATCCGTCACGCTGACCCTCCTCCGCGTGCCTGACAGCCATCTAGGGTGTCACGAACCGCCGGTACCCCGCATCGCACCACACCGCGAAAATCTCGCTCATTCCGAACGGGCCGCGGACGTGCCGTCAGGAGAGCGGACAACGCTGCCATCAGATGCTTCCGACGGCGATGCCCTACTTGGACGAGCCACTCTTCACAGCCGGAGTCAGACGGGGATCAGCTCCACGTGGATGCCGGCGGCCTGAGCTAGGTCGCGGAGGTCACCAGGGTCCGAGGTGAGGATGTCGTCACCGTCCCTGGCCAGGCAAACCACCGCCGCGTCGATCGCGTCCGAGCGGCCGCTGCGGGCGAGCACCGTCCCCGCGCGGCGCCCCAGCAGATCATCGATCGGCGCGACGTCCACCCCGGCGAGCAGCCGGGCGACCGGGGCCTGCCTGCCGCTGCCGCCGCGCCATACCTGGCCGACGACCCCGCCGTTGGTTACCGGCGCGCGCCCGGACAGCCGCTCACGCTTCACCAGTGCCACGACATCGCGGTCCCCGCGTTCGACGGCGACGAACGCGCCCGCGTCCAGGACAAGCATCAGGCAACCCCGCGGCCATGAGCGCCACCCGGATCACCGCGGACGACGACGGCGCGCTCTCGCGCCCGCCGCACGGCCCCGGCCATCTCGTCTTCGGTGATCTCGCCGTGCTCCGCCTCATAGCCGGCGATGAACTCATCAAGCGCCCGGAGTCGGCGGTCATGTTCCACTTTCAGACGCAGCGCATCGTTCACCCAGGCGCTGACGCTCTCGGCGCGGCCAGCAGTGACGGCGGCTTGGCTGGCCGCCACTAGATCAGCGTCCACTGTCGCGGACAACCGCCGCTTAGCAGTCATACAACCATGGTACATCTATCCCACTTCCGTGGTATCGCGACTGGGAAGCGGAACGTAGATGTTCTTGCAGGAAGCCCCTTACCCGCCCTCGCTGTCCGGGATCAGCACGTGGTGATGACTCGTTCGCTGTGTACCTTAACCTGTGCGACGTGCTGGGCTGCATTGTGCAAATGCGTGCGCTGCCCTTCACGCGGCCTGTTGAAGGTAACGGTAAACCGCCGGTTCCGGCTTGTGCCCGCTTCCCGAATAGCTACCTGCTCCCGCCTGTTAGTTATTCGCCCAGCAGGTCAACCTCCCAGTTTGCGCGCTGAATTTCGGTGTCCTGCTCCCGGATGCGCCGCGCCAGTTCGTCGGCCTGCGCGCGCAAATCGGCGACCGGCAGGGCGGAAATGAACGGCAGCTCAGTGCGCAGTTGGCGGCTCCAGCCGCGCTCGCGCCCGGCGGCAGCGTCCGCCGCGGCCGTGATAACACCATGCCGCAGCTTCAGCACGTCCCTGCGGGCGATCGCGTCAGTGATGGTCACCGGGCCCAGCCGGGCTGATGCGTTAGTCCGGTTGATCCGCCGGATCAGCGACTCAAGCTCTGCGCACGCCTCGCCGGTCTGCGCCAGCAGGCGGGCCGCGTCCTCGGCAGGTTCCTCGCCTTCCTGGTAACGCGCATTGTCGACGATCCGGCTGCGCAGTTGCTCGATCCGGCGGGTGGTTTCCGCGCGCAGTGCCAGGGCTTCGGCCAGTTTCATTGGCGTTCCACCTCTCTTCTGCATAACCGTCGCGATAAGCATGCCCTTAACGACCGAGTGGCGCAACTGAATTAATAAATAGCAACGCGTTGCCATTGCTCGGGTTATTTTATCCGGCCCCGGTTAGCCACCTGCGTCGGAGACTCGCGTGTTCGACCGCGGGCGGTGCGGCCGCGTAATTGTCCGCGGGTTCAGGTCGGTTCCCGGCGGCACGATCTCGTCGATGCGATCGAGGATGTCGCCGGACAGCTCGATATCGGCACCGGAAAGCAGGCCGTCGAGCTGCTCGTGCGTGCGCGGACCGATTAGCACGGACGTGACGGCCGGATGCGCGCGACCTTCCCGGCGAACTCCGGACGCTGATCGTGCGGCACGCTGGCGGCCCGCGGGCCGGGACGCCGCGCGGCTGAAGGTTTCTCAGCAGGATCAGCGACCATCTCGACCGGCGGAGCCAGGCAGCGTAGACAGCGCCGATGACGAAGAAGGAACTCCCACTCAGCCGGGTCGTAGCTTCCTGCCGCGGCGTTTTGATAAGGCGGACGGCCCATTCCTGGTAGCGGCGTAGGGTAACCAGCGTCAGCATGTGATCGCGCCGACAGGGAGCAGATCTTCGCGATGGCGGTGGCAGGCGGCTCAGCCGACTCCTTCGATCTCGATGCTCTCGCGGTCAGCGACAGGTTCCGGCTGTTCAACTTCACCCGCCGCGACGACTACCTCGCGTACCTGTGGGTGCTGCGCGCGATGGACCGGCTCCGCGGGATGCACGTGGCGCAATCCCACACCGACGACGTGGCGGCTGTGCTGAGCGAACTCGCGGTCGCGCACGACGGCGTCCCGCCGAGCGTGGGCAACCTGCGGGAACGGCTGGACAACCTGTCCGACGACGGGGCGCTGCACCGGCTGGAGGACGCGTCACGGGCCGGGAGCCTCGCACGATACCGGAACCGGCAGTCCGTCTATCAGTTCACCGAACTCGGGCACCGCGCGTATACGGCGGTCGAGGGCGTGCTCGCCGCGCGGCTGCAGGACGCGAACCTGTCCCGGCTGGCGTTTTCCGACATCGTGCGCGACCTGCGCGGCCTGGCGGAGGCGAATCGCGACGGCGACGGCGACGAGATCGTGCGCCGGCTGGCCAGCCTCGACCGGGTGACCGAGGACATGGCGCGCCGGTCCGCCCGGTTTCACCTGACGCTCGGCGACATCACCCGCTCGACGGAGGCGTCGCCCGAGATGTTCCTGCGCTACAAGCACGCGCTGATGGCGCACATGAGCGACTTCATGGCCGAACTCGACCGGTATCTGCCGCGCCTGGCCCAGGCGGTCGAGCAGGTCGAGGCGACCGGCATCGGGACCCTGCTGAACCGCGCGGCCGAGGCCGATGACCGGCCGCTGATGCGCCGGGACGAAGTACTCGAGGACTGGCGGCGCCGGTGGGCGGGGATCCGCGCGTGGTTCCTGGCCGAGGCAGGTGAACGTTCGCGCACCGCCGAGCTGGCGGCGGCGACCCGGGCCGGCGTCTCCAGCATGATCGCCTTGCTGCGCCAGATCACAGAGTCGCAGCGAGGCGGGGTCAACCGCTCCACCCAGCTCAAGCAGCTGGCGCAGTGGGTATTCGATGTGGCGGACGAGGATGCAGCTCACGCGCTGATGTCGGCTGCGTTCAACCTGCGGCTGGCGCGGCACGTTGGCGGCGTGCACGACGACAGCGACCTGTTCTCGCCCCGCCTGTCCTGGATGGACGCGCCGGGCGTGGAGGTCGCGATGACGCTGTTCCGCCGCGGCAAGGCACCCAGGCCGGGCCTGCCGCAGCGGCTGGCGGCCCAGGCCGGAATCCGGGTCGAACTGCGCCGGCGCCAGGCCGGGGAGCGTGCGGCGGAGCGGGACGCCGCGCAGCGGCTGCTCGGCTCGGGGACGGGCGATCGGGTGCTGGACGAGGCCGAGACCCGGGTGCTGATGAAGCTGCTGACCCGGGCGCTCGAGGCCAGGTCCGTGGTGGCCGGGCGGATCACAGGCGGGACGGGCGGGAACGACGTGATGACCATCCGGCTGGTGCCTTCTGATGCTGGCAGTAGCGTGCGCACGGTGCATGGAGCCCTGCACCTGCCGGGCCTCAGCCTGGAGATCGCGCCAGCGCAGACGCTGGCCCTGGCCCGGCAGGCGGCGGCCGGTGGCTGAGCCGCGGGCCGCCGACGGGGTCGCGCCGAGTGATCTCGGCTCCTATCAGTACGCCGTCCGGCTGGTGCTGACCAACGATCTCATCACCGCGGCACGTCCCCGGGCGGGCGCGCTGGCCTCGGTGCTGCGCTGGGCGGACCTGATCGCCAGGGACTTCGCCGAGCTGCTCGGGTACACGCTGATCGCGACCGCGCACCAGGTGCGGCTGCTGCGCCGGCTCGACACGCTCGACGCGACGCAGCGCTCGGTCTTCGCGGCCAGGAGCGGCCGGCCGTTCGACCGGCGGCGGCTGTCCTACCTGTGCCTGGTGCTCGCCATCTTCCAGCGGTCCAGGATCGAGATCAGCCTCGAGGACCTGGTCCGCGCCTTCGCCCCGACGGCCAACGCGATCGACGGTCTCGGGTTCGATGCCACTATCACCGAGCACAAGCGCGCCGTCGTGGACGTCCTGGACTGGCTCACCGATCACGACGCGCTGCACCTTTCCGACGGCTCAGCGGAGAACTGGGCACACGACAGCGACCGTGGCGATGCCCTCTACGACATCGACCACGACGTGTGCGCCGCCTTGTTCCGGCCCGCGCGCCCGATCCAGCAACTCGGCGGGGCCGCCGGGCTGCTCGACGTCCCCGACATCAGCCACCGGCGGTCGGCGCAGCGGGAGGCCCACGCGCGGCGCGCCCGGCGCCTGCTGGTCGAGCACCCGGTGCTCTATTACGCGGCCCTTGACGCCGAGACCGCCGCCGCGCTGCGCGGCACCGAACTGGCGGACAGCCTCGCCAGGCTCACCGGGCTCGTGGTGGAGCGGCGCGCCGAGGGCGTGATGCTAGTAGACACCACCGGCCGGTTTACCGATCAGCCGTTCCCCGGGCGAGGCGGTGCGGTCAACCGGACCGCCGGGCTGCTGCTCGCGAAGATCGCAGATGTGCTGGAGGATCCTGACGACGGGCCGGCCCTGACGCGGGTACCTGTTCCCTCCGCCGCCGATGACCTCCGCGATCTGCTCGAACGCATCGACACCGGAACGCCTTCCGGCCCGGCAGATCATGACTGGGCTGGCGCCGCTGTGGAAGGCGACCCGCTCGAGGTCCCTTTCATCGACCGGACCCGGCTGGAGCGCATGCTCGAGGAACTGTACGAGCACTTCGGCGCGGCCTCGTTCACCGTGCAATGGCAGTACGACCCTCACGGACTGCTCGATGCCGCGATACGGCTCCTTGATGACCTGCGACTGCTCCGGCGGATGCCGGGCGGCGCGGCGATCCTGCCCGCCGCAGCGCGCTACCGTAACATCACCGCGGCGCTGCCAGCCGGGGCCCGCCGCGATGGCCAGGCCATGTTCGACTTCTCCGGGCAGATGACGGAGGCACCCGCATGACCGAGACGCGGTTCAAGCCGGTTCGCGCCGGGATCATCAACCTCTGGGACTACTCCGACGAGGAGTTCGCCTTCGCCGACGGCCGGCTCGCGCTGCGCGGCCACAACGGCTCGGGTAAGACCAAGGCCCTCGAGGTCCTCTTCCCGTTCGTTCTGGACGGCAGCCTGGACGCCCGCCGCCTCGACCCGTTCAGCGGCGAGAACCGCACCATGAAGGCGAACCTCCTCTACCGCGGGCAGGATTCCGAGCATGGCTATGTGTGGATGGAGTTCGGGCGGCCGGGCGAGACAGTCACCCTGGTCATCGGCCTGTCCGTACACAAGAACATGGACCGTCCACGCCCGTCGTTCTATGTCACCGGCAAGCGCATGGGCATCGACTTCGGCCTGCTGTCCGCCGATTCCCGGCCGCTGACGACCAGGCAACTCACCGCGATCCTCGGGCGCGACGCGTACTGCGGGGACTCCAGGGGCGCGTACACCGATGCGGTGGACGCGCGGCTGTTCGGACTCGGCCGGGAACGGTACGCCCAGCTGCTCGACCTGCTGATCGCGCTGCGCCGCCCGCTGCTCGCGAAGGACCTGGACCCGGGCAAGGTCTCCGAGACGCTGACCGCGGGCCTGAGCCCGGTCGATGACGACCTGATCACGCAGGCGGCCAGGGACTTCGAGAACCTGGCCGCCGTCCAGAAGCAATACGACGACCTAGCCGCCGCCGACACCGCGGTCCGCGCCTTCCTGGACCAGTACGTCTCCTACCTTCGCGTGCACACCCGGCATGAGCTTGATCAGGTCGCCGCCCGGATGACGGCGGCGGCGGATCATCTCGCAGCGATCGGGAACGCCGCGCGCGAGGTCTCCCGGTCGGGCGCGCAGGAGCACTGGTTCAGAAAGGCCGAAGCCGACGCGAAAATCAGTGCCGAGACGTGCCAGGCACGCCTGTTCGCGCTGAGGAACCGGGACGAGTACAAGGACCACGAGAAGCTCGCGCTCCGGCGCGGCCAGCTTGAGCGGGAGAAACGGGACCTGGCCGCCGAGCAGGCCCGGCTGGCCCGCGCTCGCGCCAATGCCGCAGAGCTGTCGGTCGAGGCGGTTCGTGTCGCGGACCGGCTGGACGAGGCCGGCCGGGCGGTCGACCGGCACGCGCGCCGTCTGGCCGAGACCGCCGACGGCTCCGGCATCAGCCGCGACGGCTCACCGGCTGATACCGGTGCGGATCTGCCCGTCACGGCGAAGTCGCGGGCCGCGGCGCGCCGCGATGACATCCGGGAGGTCCGCGACCATCTCGCCGGCGTCCGCGACGCGGAACGGGACCGGGTCGGCGCGGAGGCCTCACTCGGCACGGCCCGGCAGTCGATGGAGGCCTGCGAGACATCCTGCCGCGAGGCCGATGGACGCCTGGCCGCCGCCCGCGCGGACCTGTCCGGGAAGCTGGAAGCCTGGGCCGGCCGGTGGACCGGCGACGAACCGTACGCCGCGGTCACCGCCGACCAGGCCGAACTGCTCGTGGCGGCGCTGGACGGGATCGGTGAACCGGACGCGCCGAGCCTGGCCGAACTGTTCGGCACGCTGACCGCCGAGCGCGGGCACGCCCTGACCGCCCGGCGCGAGCGGCTCAGGACCCGCGACGCGGATCTCGCCGAAGCTGAGTCGCATCTCGCTCAGGAGCGGGAAACGATAGCGGCCGAGCGTGACGACGGACCGCCGGCGTCCGATCTCCGGCCGGCCCAACGGGCCGAACGAGCCGGGGCACCGCTCTGGCAGCTGGTGGATTTCCGTCCTGAGGTTAACGCCGACACCGCCGCCGCGATCGAAGGCGCGTTGTACGGGTCCGGCCTGCTGACCGCCTGGGTTCATCCTGATCCCGCGCTGACGATGACAGCGGTCGACGCGGCCGAGGCCGACGGCTACCTGGTTGCGCTGCCGCCTGCGGCGCGTCCGGCGGGACGGACGCTCGCCGGCATGCTCGTCCCTGAGCAGCAGGACATGGTCGCGCCGGCCCTGGTCGAGGCGGTGCTCGCATCGATTGCCCTGGCCGACTCGATACAGTCCGGGGCTGCTGGCGCTCCCGTCGTTACCACCCGGGCGCAGTTCAGCTACGGCCCGCATCTCGGCGCGCGGCCCAAGCCCGCCCCCGAGTTCATCGGAGCGACCAACCGGGCCGCCAGGCGCCGCCTTCGGCTGGCCGAGCTCGACCGCCAGATCGCCGGGGTCCAGCGGCAGCGAGATGAGCTCGCGGCCGAACTCAGCCTGGTCAGCGAGGCCCTGGCGAACTCCGAACTCGCGCGGCGCGAACTGCCACGGACGGCGCCGGTCGCGGAGGCATTGCAGCGGGTCGGCGAGGCGGCGGCCCGCCTGTCGGCGGCCCGCGGCCAGCTGGAGAAGGCGAGGACGGCGCTCGACGAGAAGATCGCCGAGCTCGACGCGCGGACCCGGCGGCTGCGCAGGACCGCCGCCGACCGTGACATGCCGGTGAGCCCGGACGAGGTCGGCTCCGTCGAGCGCGCCGTCGCCGAGTTCGAACGCGCGGCGGAGGAACTTGTCCGCGCCCGCGGCGACGCGGCCGACCTGGGCGAGGACCTGAAGGGACGGCGCGCCCGCATCGATCGCCTCAGCGGCGAGAACGACGAAGCCGCCGAACTGCTCGGGGAAAAGCAGGCGGTTCTGGTGGCGAGCCACGAGGAGCTTCGCGTTCTCGAGCAGGCCAGCGGAGCCGAGTACGAGCAGATCAACGCCGAGATATCCGAGACCGAGGCGGCGCTGCGCGGGGCGAAAGCGGAGCAGAAGACCGCCGGCGGTAACGCCACGACAGAACACGACAAGCTGGTGGCCGCGCGGCGGGACCTGCAGCGCGGCGGCGAGGCGCTGGCCGTGGCGATTTCCGAGCTGTTCGGCCAGGCGGCTGTGTTCGCGCCGTACGCCCACGGCGACCTGCGCCCGCTGCTCGGCGTCACGGAAACCGCGCCCTGGCCGGGCGCCAGTCAATGGCCCGGCGCGGACCAGGTGGCCGCCTCGCTCGCCGGCTCCGGCGAGGCAGACCCCATCGACGCCATCCGCGCGGCGCTGCCCGTCGGCGTCACGGCGCTGCTGGACGCCTTCACCGCCGCGACCAGGGGCGGGCGCGCCATCACCGACGGGGTGCTCAAGAACGCCGTGGACCGGATGTGGAGCGCGTACCGGGAATTCGAGAACGCGCTCAAGACCGGAGAGGACGGGTACCAGGCCGACCTGACCGGCAGCGCGCCGTTCACCGTTGAGGTCGCCACCAGCGAGGGACGCAAGTCCGCCGCCGCCTTCGCCCGCACGATCGCGGAGGACGTGGAAAACCAGGGTGTCCTGCTGGAAGAACGCGAGCGGACGGTGCTGGAGGATTCGCTCCTGACCGCGCTCGCCCAGCAGATCCACTCCCGGGTGCTGGCGGCGAAGGATCTGGTCGCCGCGATGGATGCCGACACCCGCTCCAAGCCGATGTCCTCGGGCATGGCGATCGGGATCAGCTGGGTCCGTTCGGAAAAACGGACCGAGCTGCAGGCCGCGGTGTCCCGCATGCTCGACCGCGACGCTGATGGCCTCGGTCCCGACGGGCTGGCCGAGTTGCGCGCGCTGCTCCGGGCGATGATCCATGACCATCGTGCGAGCAACCCGCGCGACACCTACCGCGAAGTGCTCGCCGCGGTCCTCGACTACCGTTCCTGGCACGCCTTCGAACTCCAGCTGCTCTCCCCTGGCCAGCCCTCGCAGCGGCTCACCAGGAAGAAGCACTCCGAGATGTCCGGCGGGGAGAAATCCGCCGCGATCCACATGCCGCTGTTCGCCGCGGCCAACGCGCTGTATTCGTCCTCGAAGCCGACGTGCCCGCGCATGGTCGCCCTGGATGAGGCCTTCGCCGGGATCGATGACACGTTCAAGCCCGAATTGCTGGGCCTGACGGTCAAGTTCGACCTCGACTTGTTCATGACCGGGCACGACCTCTGGGTCCGCTATCCGACCGTTCCGTTGATCGCGCACTATGACATGCGGCACGACAAGGCCACCCACGCTATATCGGCCCTTCTCGTCCTCTGGGACGGCGAGCAGCTCATCGACGCCGACGCCGGATATGCGGGCAACGAGGATCTCGCCGCCGAACTGCTCGGCTTCCGCCCCTCCCGGTACGTCCCCGCCCAGGCCGGCGGAACTCTCGTCACCGCCGTCGAGGAGGAGTTCGACGAGGAAGCGGACTCGGATTGAGCGGTCCTGAAACAAGCCTGGACCGGTACCGCAGCCCGGAGTACCGGCGGCTGCTGGCCGCGGCCCGCAGATCCCTGGAGCGAACGGGCGGCCAGCTGACCGGCCGGATCAGCATCGCCGCCCCGGACGATGCCGAACGCAAGGCGATCATCGGCGTCACCGGGGTCCATCAGCCCGCCGGGACCAAGCGCATGACCGTGCGGCTGGCAGATCTCGATGCCACCCTGAGCCGGGCGACCGGTCTCGGCCTGGCGGGCGTGCTCGCCGCTCTCGGCGACCCCTTGCGCAATCGCCCGGCCGTAGCGGCCGCGCTGGCCGCGGCCCGCGAGGTCCTGACCGCGACCGCCGACCGCAGCCCCCTGAACGAGTCCTGCCCCTGGTATCGCACATGGCTGAGCGGCCTGAGAGCGGACGGCACCCTCACGCGCCTGGCCAGCACCGGCGATACGGCAACCCTGGGTGAGGCGGTCCGGGTCCTGGAGTACCTCGCCGCCCGGCCGGCTGAGGCTCCTCCCGTCGCCTTGCCCGCACTGGCCGCTCACGTCACCGGCGACACCAAGGCGCTGAACCCCGGCACCACGCTCGCCACCCTGGTCATGCGGGCCCTGGCCCTGCGCGAGGGCGTGGCGCGCCCGGCCTCCGCTGCGGAGCGGCGCGAGCTGTGGGACCTTGCCTGCGTCATCGCCGACGACCTGGCCAGCCGGGTCCTCGTGCTCAACCTGGCGGCGCACGGAGACGGCCTGGCCGAATGGCTGACCGGCGCGGCCCGCTACGGCACCCCGTTCCAGGTGACGCTGCACCAGCTCGACACCCACCCGATCCGGCTCCGCCTGGCCCGGATATTCGCGTGCGAGAATCCCGCCGTGCTCCGGCGGGCCAGCGCGGAACTCGGTCCTGCATGCCCTCCGCTCATCTGCGCGGAAGGCCAGCCCTCCACGGCGTTTCACAAGCTGGCCCGGATCGCCACGGCATCAGACGGCGAACTGGCCTACCACGGCGACTTCGACTGGCCGGGCGTCGCCATCACGGCGAAGGTCATCGAGCGCCACGGCGCCCGGCCATGGCGGATGACCGCTGCCGACTACCTGTCAGGTGTCAAGGCGGGGGATACGGCGATCGCCCTTAAGGGAGACCCGGTACCGACACCATGGGAACCGGAGCTGCGCGAAACGATGTGCGCGACCGGACGGGCCATCTACGAAGAAACCGTAGCCGACCAGCTCATGGCGGACCTCTCGGCTGGGTGGTTCTGACACCGAGCCCATACGCGGAGGTACGCGCGGGCAGACGTACCGTGGAAGCGTGGCCAGGCACCGCGCCCGTATTCCGGCGCCACATGCTGGACCTGCACCATGCCGACCCGGCAGGACGGTGAGGTGATGCACCGCGCGCCGTTCCCGGGGCGGCGCCGGGCGCGGCCTGGTGTCCTGGCGGCTGTGGCCCTGATCGCGGCGGCCGGGATCATCCTGGCCGTGCTCGGCCAGCGGATCACCAGGGTCTCCCCTGCGTCCGGCAGCGCGTCATCGTCACCTGCCGTCGCGCCCGCGCTTGCCGCGCTGCTGCGGCAGGGAACCCCGGACACCGCGGCCGGCTACTGGGAGAAGCCCAGCGCCGCGCTGCAGGCTGCCGCCGCCGGCGCGGACGACGCCCGGTTCCGCGCGCTCGGCGCGCTGCTCGTGAAAGACGGCTTCGCCGGCGCCGTCATCGACCTCGGCCGGGAGATGACCGGCGGCTGGTACAACTGGAGCGAGCGGAAATGCCCGCCCGCCGAGCCGGGCTGCTACGCCCTGGCCTGGCGGCACGCCGTGCACGCCATGCGGTCGGTGCCCGGGCAGCACTTCCGGTTCCTGTGGACCGTCTTCCCCGGCACCGCCGCGGCCATCGAGGCGTGGCCCGGCGCCTCCTACGTGGACCTCGTGGGCACCGACGTCTACGACTGGTACGGCGGCCCGCACGGCACTTACCCGCGCACCGCGTCCGGCCAGCTGGACCACGACACGAGGTGGCGGGAGATCCTCACCCAGCCCGGCGGCCTGAACTGGCTCGCGCAGCTGTCCCGGCTGACCGGCAAGCCAGTCGGCATCCCCGAGTGGGGGCTGGACTTCCACAGCTTCGGCGGCCAGGACGACCCGGCGTTCATCACCCGCATGCTCGCCTGGCTGCACGCCCACCACGCGATCGGCGTCTACTGGGCGTCCGGGCACGTGGCCCCTTATCAAGCTGTCCCTCCCGGCCCGCTGCTGACCGGCCTGGGCGCGTACGCGGACCCGGCCGGGGTGAACGGCCTCGGCCTGCTGCTCGGCGGCCACCTGCAGTACGCCGAGGCATTCCTGCCCGACCACCAGCCAGTCTCCGATTCCTCTGCGCAGCCGGTCCTGGCCGCCTGGCAGCACGCCGGCTACCAGCTCATCCTCGGCGTCCCGCTGGTGGCGCTGACCGTGCCCAGCTATAACGGCCCGCCCGAGCCGGGCCAGCCGTACCAGCTGGCCGACTACCCCGATGCGCTGGCCGCGTTCCGCCAGGGGGTTTCCGCCGCCCGCCGCTCCTGACCTAACAGGGTGATCCGCTCACGAAACTGAGCGTAGTGAACCGCGCAGCTAGTCAGATACGGCGCGAGCCGGGTCAGGCAGCCGGTATCGTACGGTACCGTGCTGGACGGCGAGGTGGTCTTCGTACCGGGCGAGGTTCCCCGGCAGGGCGTGTTCGCGCACTGGGGCCGCGGCACCGGTTCCGCCCGAGTCGAGCTGGTCTTCCCCGGCGGGACCTACGGCATACGCAAACGCCTGGTCGCCGCGGATCTCATCCCGCTCGCCGAGGCGCTGCCGGCGCTGCTCGCCGTGGGCGCACCCGAGCGGATGCGGCTCAGCGGTCAGGCCTGGGCTGCGGCCGCGGCGGCGGGCGTGGGACTGATCGCCCGGGGCCGCCTCCTGCCGACGGTCGGGGCCGACGGCACGGACGTCTGGCGGGCCGGGCCGCTCGATCCGGCCGACCTCAGCTGGATGCGCCAGCTCGCCGCGGCCTTCCCGCCGACCGCGCATCCCCTGGCGGTACCCGGCTCGCGCCCGATGCGGCTGCGGACTCCCGAGGCGCTGATCCGCGATCTGTGGGACGCGATCGCCGACTTGATCGCGCGCTCGCCCGCCGCGCCCCGGACGACCGCGTCGCCGGCGTTCGCCGCGGCCGGTCCCGCGCAGGTCGGCGATCTGGCGGAATGGCTCGCCGATACCACCGACGGCCTCGCGGCCGGGGCACGTCTCGGGCTGCGGATCGAGGCCGTCCCATCGCCGGCCATGGATGCCGGTGAGGCCGCGGATGGGGAGCACGAAGCCGAGGCGGATAGGGCCGAACCCGCGTTCCGGCTGGTGCCGCAGCTACGCAGCCGCGACGACCCGAGCCTGATCATCGACGCCGCCGCGCTGTGGAACCAGCCCGAGACCGTGCTTTCCAGGTTCGGCGCGCAGGCAGAGACCGACCTGCTGCTGGCGCTGCGGCGCGGCGCGGCGCTATGGCCTCCGCTGGCCGCGATGCTGCGGCAGGTCAGCCCGTCGGTGATGGACCTGGACGACGACGCGCTGGCCAGCCTGCTCGGCCCGGCCGCCGAAGAGCTGGCGGGCGCCGGGATCGAGGTGCTGTGGCCCTCCAGCATGCTCGGCGACGGCCTGGCGCTGAGGGCTGTTCCCACGCCCGCGCCGGAGAAGCTGACGGACGCAGGGTTCGGACTCGAGGCCCTGCTGGACTTCCGCTGGCAGCTCACGCTCGGCGGCGCCCTCCTCGACGCCGACGAGATCGCCGCCCTGGCCGAGGCCAAACGGCCGCTTGTCAGGCTGCGGGGGCGCTGGGTGATCCTCGACCCGGCACTGCTCGACCGGCTGCGCCGCCCGCCGCGCACCCGGATGCGCATGTCCGAAGCGCTCGGGGCCGTGCTGGCGGGTTCGGCGGACATCGACGGCGAGACGGTCCCGGTGATCGCCGAAGGCCCGCTCGCCGACCTTGCCGCCCAGGTTGCCCGCATCGCGTCGGTCCCGGTGCCCGTCGGCTCGCCGCCGGGGCTCAAGGCGGCGCTGCGGCCATACCAGCAGCGTGGCCTGGCGTGGCTGGCCGGGATGTGCGAGACGGGGCTGGGCGGCTGCCTGGCCGACGACATGGGACTTGGCAAGACGATCCAGGTGATCGCGCTGCACCTGCACCGGCGGGAGGCGGAAGCCGGTCCCACGCTCGTGGTGTGCCCGGCGTCGCTGCTCGGCACCTGGGAGCGCGAGGTGCGCAGGTTCGCCCCGGAGATCCAGGTCCGCCGGTATCACGGGGGCGGCCGGCACCTGGAGGACCTGGCCGTCGATGAGATCGTCCTGGTTACCTACGGCGTGGTGCTGCGCGACTCCGCCCGGCTCGGCGGGGTCGGGTGGGGCCTGGTCGTCGCCGACGAGGCCCAGCATGTGAAGAACCCGCTGTCGCGGACGGCCCGGGAACTGCGAGCATTGCCGGCACCGGCGAGGATCGCGCTGACCGGGACACCGGTGGAGAACCGGTTGTCGGACCTGTGGGCGATCCTCGACTGGACGACACCGGGGCTGCTTGGGCGCCTGGAAGCGTTCACCAGCCGGGTGGCGATGCCGGTCGAGCGGTACCGTGACGCCGAGGCGACCGCCAGGTTCGCCGCCCTGATCCGGCCGTTCCTGCTGCGGCGGAAGAAGACCGACCCCGGCATCGCACCCGAACTGCCGCCCAAGACCGAGACGGACCTGTTCGTGCCGCTGACCGCCGAGCAGGTCACGCTGTACGAGGCGATCGTGCGAGAGACGATGGATGCGATCGCCGCGAAACAGGGCATCGAGCGGGCAGGCCTGGTGTTCAAGCTGCTCACCGCGCTGAAGCAGGTCTCCAACCATCCGGCCCAGTACCTCAAGCAGGCCGGGCCGCTGGCCGGCCGGTCCGGGAAGCTGGCCGCCTTCGACGAGCTGACCGACCTGATCCTGGCCGGCGGCGAATCGATGCTCGTCTTCACCCAGTACACGCAGATGGCGACCCTGCTGCAGCGGCATCTCGACGACCGCGGGATCGGTTCGGTGTTCCTGCACGGCGGGGTTCCCGTGCCGCGCCGCGAGGAGATGGTGGCCAGGTTCCAGGCCGGCCAGGTGCCGGTGTTCCTGTTGTCGCTCAAGGCGGGCGGTACCGGCCTGACGCTGACCCAGGCCACGCACGTGCTGCACTACGACCGCTGGTGGAACCCGGCCGTCGAGGACCAGGCGACCGACCGGGCGTACCGGATCGGCCAGGACCGCCCCGTGCAGGTACACCGGCTGATCGCCGAGGGGACGCTCGAGGATCGCATCGCGGCCCTGCTTGAGACCAAGCGTGAGCTCGCCGACGCCGTGATCGGCTCCGGCGAGGGCTGGATCGCCGAGCTGTCCGACGCCGACCTCGCCGAGCTCGTCAGCCTGCGAGCGGCCTCGTGAGCGGCCCTTTGAGCGGCCCTTTGAGCGGGACCGGCCCGGCGAGTCCCGGGCCGCCAGAGTTCGGCCGGACCTGGTGGGGCCGGGCCTGGCTGGAGGCGCTGGAGCAACGGGCGCGCCTGGATCCCGACCGGCTGCCCCGTGGCCGGGAGTACGCGCGCTCCGGCGCAGTCGGTGACCTTACCCTCGCGCCGGGCGAGGCGAGGGCCCAGGTGCGGGGCCGGAAGACCGAGCCGTACCGGGTCAGGATCCGGGTGCGACCGTTCGCCGACGATGAGTGGGACCGGGTGCTTGAGGCCATAGCGGCCCGGCTCGGTCACGCGGCGGCGCTGCTTGACGGCGAGTTGCCGCCGGAGATCGCCGAGGACGCGGCCGGCGCCGGGCTCGATCTGCTTCCCGGCGGCGGCGAGGTCGGCCCGCGATGCGACTGCCCGGACGACGCCGACCCGTGCAAGCATTCCGCGGCGGCTTGTTACCTCATCGCCGGTGCGCTCGACGCCGACCCGTTCGCCCTGTTCCTCCTGCGCGGCCGCACGCGGGATCAGGTGCTGGCCGGAATCCGGGCCCGCCGGCGCGGCGCGGCGCCCAGAGCGACGGCGGGAGCCCGCTCCGGCGCGTCATCCGCGGAAGACGCCAGCCGCCCGGCTGGCGATGCGGGCGTGGACGCCAGGGCGGCGTTCCGCATACCGGTTCCATGGGTACCGATTCCGGCCGTGCCGTTGCCCCCGGCCCGGCCAGGGTCCCCGGCGGCGCTTCCGGTGGATCCGCCGCCGTGGCGTCCCGGCCTGCGGGAAGACCTGGTCGAGCTGGCCGCAGATGCCGCCAGCCGGGCGTGGGAGCTGGCATCAGGGCTGTCGGCCGATGCCGGCCTGACCCTCGACCCCGACGCCGACCTGGTCCGGCGGGCCGCCCGGACGCTGGGCACGCCGACGTTCGCGGTCCTCGCGGCGCGGGCCGGGGTGCCCCCGCGCGACCTCGCCCGGCAGGCGCTCGCCTGGCGGCAGGGCGGCCTCGCAGGCCTCGAACTGCTGCGCGCGGAGTGGGACCCGGCTGCCGAGGATCCGGATGCTGCCGAGCTGCTGCAGGCGGCGCGGGCCACGCTGCGCGCCAAGACCGGCGCGGCGGAGGCTGTCCGGGGCAACCGGATCACCGCAGGGCGCCTGCAGCTCCGGCTCGGCCGGGACCTGCGCTGGTACCCGTACGCACGATCGGACCAGGAATGGGAACCCAGCGGCCCGCCCCAAGCCGATCCGGCCCTGGCCGTGGCGGATCTCTGACGCGGTTCCGGCGCAGTGGACCCGTGTGGCCCCCGGGCAAGACCGGCAGACGCCATCGGATCGTTCGTTACCGAACGCACGGTGACGACATCGCCCGGTGATCGGTAGTCCATCGCGAGCAGGCCGGTCCGGGCTGCTGAGGTCATCGACCAGGGCGTAATGGCTAAGCCCGTTCGGCCTGGGATTGGCCCGCCTTCCGGGAACCTGCCAGGCCGTGTCGGCCGGGTAGCCGGGAATGCCGTCGGCGCCCGGCGGGACCGGGACGTGCGCGTAGACCTCGCGCTGGAATGCTTCGAGCGCCGTCTCCTCCTGCGCACAGGTCTGGGCCGAACGCAGCCGCGCATACGAGTGCCCGGCGGTGAACACCATGGCGCGATAACTGACCTCCGTGTGGCACTGCACTTCGTGATTGCCGACCCGTAGCCAGATGATGACAGGATCGCCCGCTACCTCTGCCAGCCGGAACAGTGCCCGGCCGTCAGGGCCGGCGAAGCTCCAGGTCATCGAGTAGTCCCTGCCGATCCTGTGGATGCGCAGTGCCCTGGGCCAAGGTGCAGCGCCGGTATGTGCCCCAGCGTCCAGGGCGGGACGCAGCAGCTCATGGACCGCAGCGGCGAACATCTTGCGGTGCTCGTCAGGAAGGCGCCGGAGATCCGCCAGGAAGCCAGGCGTCCGGACGTACTTCACCCGTCCGAGCTGAGGTCGGCCAGCAGCGCATCCATGGAGTCGTACACCTTTCCGTCTGGCGCATCGTCGCCGGGACGGGATGGGTACCCTGCCTCGTGAACGGCCCGGCTCACCGGGTGCCTTCGGCGAGTCATACCGCAGATCCCGCAGCATGACTTCTGAAAACTATCGGGCACGGACTATGCCTGCATACACAGGTCAGCCGAAGAGTTCTTGGAGGATGGCGGCTGACCTAGTGCCGCAGCAGGCCCCTTAGCCCCTTTGCTCTGGCCCTTGGCCCTGCACCTCACGCCCCGGGCGCCTCACGCCGCTCATCCGTCCCGCGCCAGCCCCGTCCCCCGCCGGCTCGATGTGGCATCGGGCCGGCTATGTGCTCGCAGATTATTAACCCGTTGGTTTGGTGGTGACGGGGAGGTCGATTCCGG
>WNGH01000189.1_pt1 | contig 66281 bp, 60 predicted proteins | sample 5400631 | NCBI WGS metagenome assembly WNGH01 (sample SAMN13153373, study PRJNA577476) | soil metagenome | isolation source: 115 cm soil or saprolite under Garry oak tree replicate 1 | place: USA:California | collected 2016-06-15
TCGAGCGCCGCCTTGAGCGACACGCGCTCGAGCGCCAGCGTCACCGTCCGGTCCAGGGGCGACAAGGGCGACAGCGGATCGGCGTCCTGCATGACGCTCACCGGCGCGCCGGCCTGCGCCGCCCGCACCTGCAGCGGTGCCCCTATCACGACGAGTAGTCCCGCGAACGCCAATAAGAACCGCATAGCCAGTCCCTCCCTCTACTACGGACCCCGATGGACAGAAATCAGGCGGACCACCCGATCGTCCCGCGTGAAGCGGGCTCCCAGCACCCGCGCCAGGGCGCTCAGCGCCTCGTCGGGCGAGGCAGTCGTGAACGCGATCGTGAGCCGCTCCCGCTCCAACGACCGATCGGTGGTTTGGATTTCCAGATCGTACCAGCGTTCCAGCTGGGCCAGGACGCCAGCGAGCGGCGCGTCGTCGAATCGCAGCGTCCCGCGGATCCAGGCGAGGTAGTGCTGGAGCGAGACGCCGCTGATGATCGTCACCGTCCCCGTCGCATCGATCACGCCACGATCGCGCGGGTGCAGCAGCAGCGAGTCGGCGCCCCCGGCACGCCGTAGCGCCACGCGGCCCAGAGCCACGACGACCTGCAACGACCGCTCCTCGCGGTACGCCCGCACGTCGAATTCGGTGCCGAGATCTTCGGTCGTGCCGTGCGCGGTGCGCACGAGGAAGGGATGACCCGGATCGTGCCGTACGACGAAGTACGCCTCGCCCTCGAGCTCGACCGCGCGCGTTCGCACGCCGTAATCCCGCGGCACGCGGAGTCGCGAGGCGACGCCCAGCAACACACGCGAGCCATCGGAGAACGACACCGCGAGTCGTTGTCCGGGTGCCGTGACGTACTCCCGGGCCGGCACGGCCGGCGCGCGTCGCTGCCACGCGGCCCGCCCGGCGATCACCAGCACGAGCGTCACGGCAATGCGCAGGACCCAGGGCGAAGCCAGCCAAACACGTCCCGACACGGGCAACGGACCGGCGCGCACTATGTTCATGATTCCGGTTGCCTGGGACCGCGCGGGAAACCCGCCGGACCGCTGGGCCGCGTGACGGCCGCTCACCCGGAGCAGCCGGTCTCGGGCCCCCGCGAGATCCCAGGGCCGCGATGTCTCGCCGGTAAGGCGCCACACCGCCCGGACCTGATCGAGCAATTCGCCCCGAGCCGGATCAGCCGCGATCCACGCCTGGATCGCCCTGGCCTCTTCGGGCGAACACTCTCCCTCGACGAGTCGTAGCAGATCGGAGTTTTCGATCATGACAGTCGGCTCTACTGGAGAACCCGCGAGGGACCCCAGAGTATGAACCGACTAGCGCGCCAGCCGCTCCTTGAGGCGCACCGTTGCACGCCACATTTGCGATTTCACGGTCCCGAGCGACAGGCCGAGGCGCGCCGCGATCTCCTGGTAACTCAGCTCGTCGCGTCGGTGCAGCACGAAGATCTCACGGCACCGGCCCGGGAGCTCGGCGATGGCCCGCCGGACGGCGTCGTCGAGCTCGCGGCGCAGACATTCGTCCTCCGGGGAGTCCGCCATGGGTGGCTCTTCGTAGCTGGCGCGCTCGATCCACGCCGCCACCACGCGCCGGTGCCGCAGGTACTTGAGCGCCCGGTTCCGCGCCGCGACGAACAGGTACGGGCGGCTCAGGTGATCCTGGTCGGGTGTGTCCCACAGCTGCAGGAAGAGGTCGTGCACGACATCCTCCGCGGCTGCCCCCGAACCTACGAAGCGGAGGACGTACTCGCAGAGGTCGACGTAGTACGTCGCGAACGCCGCCTCCCACGCCGTGGCTCCGGCGCGTGCCGACCCTGATCGGGGCGTCGACGACAGGTGACGAAAACTGGGCTCCGACATGTGTCGAAACCGTGCCTCAAGTTCGAGGCCACATCCCTCGTGTGTGGTTCGGGTAGGGTGGGTTCGCCCAGATGGGACAACGAATTAGCTCTTGGGCTGACCAAACGGGGCAAGGGGCGCACCGGAGCCCCCCGTTGCGCCGACGCTACAGGATCGAAAGCGTGGCCGTCCCCGAAATGCCAGCAGTCGTCGCCCTGATGACAGCGGTCCCGATCGCGAGCGCCAAGGCGAGGCCGTTCACATCCACGCTGGCGAGGAGCGGCTGGTCGGACGCCCAGGTGAAGATCTGCCCCGGCACCGGGTTGCCGTTGGCGTCCTGTGCGACGGCGGTGAACTGCTGCGTGAGCCCGAGGCCGGCGAGGGTCGCCGCCGCCGGCGTGACCACGACTTGTGCCACCGCCCCCGCCAGCACCGCGATCGTCGGCAGGGGCTGCGACGTCACGGGGCTGCCGTCGATCGTCGCGCCGACCGTCAGGGGAGTTCCGGCGAGCACGCCGGTGAACGGCGCGGTGTACGTGCCGTCGCCGTGATCGACCGCCGGACCGATCGTTCCGGTGCTGGTCCCTCCCGTCACGCTGAACGCGACGTTACTGCCACCGGTCGTGAGCGCGTTCCCGAACGCGTCCTTGGCGTACAGGGTGAGCGTGGCGATCGCCCCCGACAAGACACTTGTGGCGGTGGCCGTCACCACCGACGTGGCACTCGACACCGCTCCGGCGAGCGCGGTGGCGGTGAAGCTCGTCGCGGGGAGCCCGAGCGCGCTTGCCTGGAAGCCCTGCGGACCGGCGACCGTGCCGAGCGTCGCCACGGTCTCGGCATAGCCACCGGTGTCTGAAACGACCACGGAGTCCGTCACACCGCCCACGCCCGGCAAGCCCCCGAGGGCGCGGAACAACACGGGGATCCCCTTGACCCCCAGCGCATCGGCGGCCGTCACCCGCACCCGGAACGGCAGCGCCAAGGCGAGTCCCACGACGCCGCGCTGCCCTGCCCCGCTCACCACGCTCAACAGGGTAGGCGCCGGGATGATCGTGACCGGTGTCGAGTCCGCGATGCCGGTCGGGGTGCGCGCGCGAACGTACACGAGGGCTCGCGCCTGCGGCGCCCGGGCGAGCCCCGCGGCATTCACGCGCAGGACGCTCGTGTCGCTCGAGCTCCACGTCACGTAGAAAGCCGTTACGGGCGCACCGCTCGAGTCTTTGGCGCTCACGCGGAACCGCAGCGCCTCGCCAAAGGTGAGCACGCTGTCTAGCGGCGTCAGGGTAAGGGCGGCAATGGTGCTCCCCGGCCCCGTGTAGGTCACGGCGATCTGCTGCGGCGGGCCCGGTCGTCCGGCCCGCACCTCCAGGGCCCGAGTGCCCGCGAACAGTGCGAAGCCACCGCCCCGTAGCTCCAAGCGGACCGTGAGGGTTTCCACCAGCGCCCGCAGCGTGACATCGGCCGCCAGACGGATCTGCGACGAGTCCGGGTCGAAGAAGAAGGTGAGCGCGCGCAGCGTGTCCGCGGGGCTGCGGGTCACGACGAGGCGAATGGTGTCCGCGGTCAGCCCGAACGCCGCGAGGTCGACCCCGAGACCGACGATGGGCTGGACGGCGAGATAGGCGGGTCCCCCGTGGCGGGGACCCGCGCTGTCGTAGCGACAGGTGGCGAGCAGCGCGGGGAGAGCGGCCCCGAGCAGCGCCAGCCGAACCAACGAGCGACGCATGCGCGCGAAGATGATTCCCACCACGTCGGCCTGCAAGGAGTGGCAGGACGATCCTAGAAGATCTTATCCTGAATGATGATCGTGGCCTGAAGTTGCGTGAGCTTGAGCGTCGTGCGCAGGCCTGTGGCGCCGGTGTTCGAGATCGTGCCGCGGATACCGATGTACAACGCGGAACTCTTGAAGAGATCTCTCAAGGGGGCGGCGAGGTTCGGTGCACTGATGGGGACACTCGTCGTCGCGGCCGGAAACGAGGCGGGACCGACGGTCAGCGCCGGCGCACTGCCGTAAACGACGGCCGGACTGGGAGAGCTGGCGAAGAAAATCTGGTACGTGAGAGTGCCGGAGCTCGTGGGATTCGTCACGTCGAGGGTCCCAATCAAGCGCACGGTGTCCACAATGGAGGAACCTGCCCCGGGGAGGTTCACTGCGATTGGGGTAACTGAGTCGGTTACGGTCGTGGAGGGTGGCAGAGGAGGCAGCGGGTCCGGTGGCAGCCTGAGGGTATCCTGGCCTGTGCCCTTGAGGAAGCTGTACACATCGACGTTGAAAATGGCGCGCCCCTGCCCGCAGCCCGCCGCCACCACCGCGCACCCGAGCGCCACCACGTGCCACTTCGCTTTCATCCTGCCTCCCTAATAGATCGACAGCGACGTCGCCATCGTGATGCCCCGCTGGTTGGACAGGGAATTCGTGTGAGTCCAGAATCCCACATCCAGCCCCAGCCCTCCGAATCGCAACCCGCCCCCCCAGCCGAATTCCATGCGCTTGCGTTGGTCGCGCGCCACGCCGCCGCGCAGCACCACGAGGCCGACGCGTTGTTCTCCGCCGACGTGTACCGTAGTGCCGCGCCCGTTGTTGAGCACGTCGGCGCCGAGCGTCGTCTTGCCCACGGTGTACGCCAGGTTGACCAGGTACGAGACCGGCAGCTTCGTCTTCGTTTCGATGTGGTTCGCGACGGGCTTGCTGAAGCTCGAGTCGCGATACAGCGCGCTGTCCACGCGCGTATCGGGCCAGGTGATCGTGGCGCCGATGTCGTTCACACCGACGCCGAGCTCGATCGGTCCCGTCACCACCGCGATCCCGATATCGCCGCCGATGCCGTGGCCGAAGCTGTTCCCGAACTTGGAGTACTGCGTGAGGCCGCGCGCATCGGGTTTCACGGGATTCGGACCGCTGAAAATCGAATCGCCGGTGGTGAACCCGCCGTCGCCGCTCTCGCGCGCGTAGGCGAGGCCGACGTAGTAGTGCACCGCTCCTCCCACGTACAGCCCGGTGGTATTGTCGCCCGCGATCCGCCCCGCGTACGCGATCGAGGGCGCGAGTCCCGCCTCGAGCAGCGCGTCGCCCAGGACGTTATAGCGAGTGTTGGTATCGGCGGGCACGGAATCCCGCAGGAATCCGAGGAGCTTGTCGCCGAGCTGGAACCCGACCTCGTCGTGCACCCAGCCCATCACGCCCACCTGCACCCCTTTGATCGACAGCCCCGGGTAGAGCGGCCGGCTCGAGCCGCCAAGTCCGAATTGGTCCTCCGGAACGAGCTTGGCGGTCTGGCCGAGGTTCACGCGCAGCGAATCGCTCCCGATGCCGAATACGACGTCGTTGGTCGGGGTCGGCGCCTGCTTCACCTCGAGGAACAGCGGCGGATTGAGGAAGGTGTTCAGGAGCTCCACCGGATTGAACCCGGCGGAGTCGGGGTTGAACGCCGGGTCCTTCGTGATGTTTGAGATGGGGTGGTCGTGGAAGAACTGAATCAGGCCGAGCGGGATGGGGATGGTGAGCTTCGGCCGGCCGCGTTGCCCGGCTCGGCCCGGCACGGCGCGGTACGCCGCGTTGTAGCGCCGCAGGCTTCCCTGGTCGAGACCGAGGCCGCCCAAGCCGATGCGGCGCGCATCGGTGGCCCATCCCTGCGCGCCGGCCGCGCCGGCGCCGCCGCCGACGAGTAGCATCAACCCCACGCCCACGAACGGTATGCGCACGGTTCTCCCCGAGGATGGTGCCGGTGACAAGGGTAACAATGTTCGTGAATTCCGCCATGTGCGAGCGTGAGCCCGGTCACCAACCTAGACCGTTGGCGCGCGGGCGGGTGAAGGAGCGGGGGCGGCTTGAAACGTGATGGTGATCGTGGTACCGCGTCCGGCGGCGCTCTCCAAGGCGATCGTGCCCCCCCAACTCTCGATCAAGCGCTTCGCGATGGCGAGCCCGAGCCCCGCGCCGCTCGACGTCGTGGAGAACGCCGGCTCGAAGACGCGCGGCAGCGCGTCCGCGGGGATGCCGCGCCCGTCGTCTAGGACGGCCAGCCGCCGGCCACCTTCCGACACGCGCACGGTGACGCGGCGCGCCCCGGCGTTGCGCGCGTTCTCGAGCAGGTTGACGAGCACCTCTTTCACCTCGTCCCGGCGTGCCAGCGCCGGCGTGCCCGCCGCACCCGCCATCTCGAAGTGGGTGGGTACCTCGGCGCCGCCCAGCGCGTACAGCTGCACGACCTCGCGGGCGGCGGCATACAGGTCCACGGGCTCGAGCGGCAGCAGCTCCGCCTGCGGCGACGCGAACCGCGAGAACGCGCGCGCGATCGCGTCGAGCCGATCGATCTCGGCTAGGATGCGCGCCGCCGTGTCCTCCAACGTGGCGTCGAAATCGCGGGTCCTGCCCTCGGCACGGGCCCGTTGCAGGTGCTGCACGCCGAGCCGGATCGGCGTCAGCGGGTTCTTGATCTCGTGCGCCACCTGGCGCGCCATCTCGCCCCAGGCCAGCACGCGCGCGGCCCGCGTGAACGCGGTGGCGTCGTCCAGCGCGACAACGCAGCCGTCGGGCGCAGGCCCGAGCGACGCAATCTGCACCCGGATCTGCCGGCCCCCTACGTCGAACTCGCGCTCCGCGATGCGCTCTCCCTCGCCTCCCGGCCCCCCGGCCCCCGTGCCGGCGGCGAGGAACTCGCTCACCGCGTTCCACACGGGGAGCCACTCGGACGCCGCCGTCCGGGGGAGCAGGTTGCCGGGCTCGAGCTTGGTCCCGAGCAGGTCCGCCGCGCGGGGATTGGCCATTGTCACGCGCAACTCCTCGTCCACGGCGATCACGCCCGTCGCGACATTGGCGAGCACCTGGGCCGTCCGGTGGCGCGCTTCCTCCAGCGCCGCCTGGCTCTTGTGCACGTCCGCCGCCATCCGCTCGAACGCCGACATGACCGGCTCGAACTCGCGCAGCGCCCCGGGCGGAAACGCGGGCAGCGGTGCGCTCCGGCCCAGCGCCACCGCGGCATCCCGCAGGGCGGCCACCGGGCGGGCGAGGCCGCGCGCCACCAAGCCAGCGAGCGCCACCGCGGCCACCAGACCGACCAAGATGGCGAGGACCAGCGTGAACGTCAGGTCCTCGAGCGGCTGGCGGACGCGCTCGTCGTCCACCAGCTGCGGCGCCGCGAGAATCGCCTGCGCCCGCGGCGCGCCGGCCAACACCACGCGATACCCGACGCGGACCGGCCGTCCAGCGGTGCTGCCGTCGGCGCTGACCTCCAACTCGTCCCGCAGGGCCAACCGCACGAACACGTCCGGAGCGAGAAACGGATCCGCGAGCCCGAGCTCGTCGAGCACCGGAGCGCTCGTCGCCGTCAACACGCCGTCTTGATACAACCACAGGTCGGCATCGAGCCGGTTGGCGAGCTCGCTGATCGCGCGATCGACGTTGGTCGCCCGCTCCGACACGGCGGCGCCCGCCGTGGTGGCGGCGTCGCGCAGCGTCTGGCGGATGAGCAGGTCGCCGTCCTGGCGAGCGTCGTCACGCAGCTGCGCCAAGCTCCACAGCGCGAACGCCATCACCGGGACCACGAAAAAGCCGGCCAGCGCGGCGGTCAGTCGCACTCGGTAGCTCGTGCGCAGCGCGGCGAGCACGGGCTGGAGCCGCGGTCGCCCCCCGGCGACGAGGAGCAGGCTGGCGAGCCAGACGGCGCCGAGCAGCACGGCGTCCAAGACGACGACCAGGGCGCCGCGCACCAGCAGGGCCCACGGCCCCCCCTGCTGGAGGTCGACCCGGTAGTGGACGTGCCGCACGGTGTGCGGCGCGTCCACCTGCAGCTCGAGGCGCCGCTCGCCTCGCACCGACCATCCGGTGCGCGTCCAGATGACCCGGGCGCTCTCGGCCAGCGGGCCCGGGCTCGGGAGCGACAGCGACGGGACGTATGGCAGCGCCGCGCCGACGTCACCCTGGAGAAACCGCGCCACGCGGTCCGCCGCGATGAGCAGCGTGCGTGGACCCACGCCCACGGTCAGCACGTCGCCCGAGGCGAGCGGTGCGACGAGCACATTGTGAACCCCCGGCACCCCCGGCAGGCGCTCGACGCGTGGAGCGCGTCGCGTGTCGGGAGAGCGCACCAGCGCCGCCAGGAGCGGTGGCGGCAGGTCGAGGCGCACCAAGCGGAGCTCGGCCACGGGATCGCCGGTCCGCGTCCATACCGCGAGACTCGCGGGATAGTCCTCGGCGGCGAGCGGCGACTTGAGCCAGAATGCGTACAGCTCTCCCGCCGTGCGGGGCGCGGGCGTCGACAGGTCGTGACCCATCCGGTCGAGCAGCACGACGGCGGCCGGGTCGTCCTCCCGACCCAACCCGGCGGCGTCACGCTCGGCCAGCCCGAGGCGGCCTTCGACCGCCGCGCCCCACGTGACGAGCGCCGCGGCGGTGCCGGCAACGGTGGCGATGCCGCATACCGCCCAGCGACTCGGCGCCGGCACCACCACGCCCACGAGCGCCGGGAGCCAAACGAACGTGTACCACTCGGGCCAGGCCCCATAGGGCTGCCACAGCCACAGGCCGGCGAGCGCCGCGAGCACCGCCCACGCGCACGCGGCCGGGAGCGTCCACGAAACGCCGCGCGGCTCCGCCGTGCCGCGCACCAGGGCCGCCGCCCAAAACACGAGCGCCATGCCGGCGGCCGCCACCGCCAGCTGCCACGAGATCCACAAGCCGACGCTCACGCCACCCGCGGGGGGCGCGATGCCGCGACCGAAGTAGCGCACCAGGTACGGGGCGGCGAGCACGAGGAGCGCCGCCGCGGACACGGTCCACCAGCGCCGCGGGATCCCGCGGCGCCACAGCAACGCCGCCGCGAGCAACAGCACGAGCCCCAGCACGACCAGCGACCCCGCGGACGCGCTGAAGACGCCGAGCATCGGCCGGTAGAACAGGGCCGGCGAAAACAGGTTTCCCAACCCGAGGGCGAGGCCGAGCGGCGCCCGCAACAGACACCACGCCGCGGCCAGCACGACCACCCAGCGCCACCGCCCCGGCGGGGCGACCATAAAGAGGAAGAGGAGCGCCGCCGCGAGCGCCGTGCCGGCGCGCCCGGCGGCGCGATGCAGTGCGGCGAGCTTCGCGTCACCCTGGGTCGGCGGGATCGGCTGCACGCTGAACAGCGTACGGCCGTCCGGGGTGGAGTAGTCGAAGACGGTGGAGTCGCTGGGGGCGAGGTGGGGTGTGTAAAACCGCAGCGTGACGCCGTAGCGGCGCGCGAACAACGCGCTCACCGCCCCGTCCCGGTCGCGCGCGGCCGGCGCGGCGTCGATCAGCACCGAGCCCACGGCCGTGCGGCCGGCCTGTGTCTGGCGCCGGGCCTCGAGCGACACGTAGAATGGGGTGATGACGGCGCGCAATTCTACGGTGTCCCGGGCGGGAACGAAACGATGGCGGCCCGCCCATGCGAAGGGCTCACCGTCGGCGCCGAGGATGACCACGCCGCGCTCCACCCCCGGCGCCTGGCCCGGCGCCTGCATCGCGACCGCGAGGTGCTCGAAGGCTGCGTCCCGCGGCAGCAGGGCGGCCGTCATGCCGCGCTCGGCGAGGTGCCGCGCTTCGGCCACCGCGGCCGCGAGCGCGCCGCGCAGCTCGGCCGAGTCCCGAGGCACGCGTTCTGCCCGGATCTCGGTCCAGCAGCACTCGATGCGCCGGACTTGGCGCACGCCCGCGATGACGACGGCGCCGAGCAGGAGGGACGCCAGCGCGGCGAGGCCCGACGCGATGGCCCGGGGGCCGCGCGCCACCGCCAAGCCGGCGGTCGCCAGCGCCGCCGCCCCCGCCGTCCACGCCCATACCCCGGCGTTGCCGTGGAGCCACTCCGCCACCGCCACGGCGGTGGCGCAGCCCGCGAGCACGATATGAAGGCGCCGCGTCATTTGAAGACGCTGGTGGCCGACGAAGTCCGCTTCATCCTGGAGCGCGATTCCCGCCTCCTGGTGCCGGTCGGCACCTGCGAGCAGCACGGCCCCCATCTCCCGCTGGGATGCGACACGATCATCGTCGAGCGGCTGGCCGACGATCTCTCGGCGAGCTTCGACATCCTGCGCGCCCCGACGATCGAATACGGCGTGAACACCGCCACCCAGCGGCCGTACGCCGGCAACGCCACGGTGCGCCGCAAGACGCTGCACCGCTGGATGAACGATCTGCTCGGCTCCTGGGAGCAGACCGGCGTCGACGCGTTCATCATCCTCACGGCGCACGGCCACGACCCGCACCAGGAGGCGCTCTCGACCCTGCGGACGCGGCGCGCCCGGGTATTCACGGTCGACGTGTTCGCCCTCGACTTCGGCGGCCACCTCGCCGACCCGGACGGCCCGATGCACGGCAGCGAGCTCGACACCTCGCTGCTGCTCTACCTCGCGCCACAGCTGGTGCGCATGGAGCGCGCTCAGGACTTCGTCCTGCCGGCCCGCCAGACCGCCCGCTATCGCGGTGCCATGCGCTCGCTTCCCGAACGGTCTCCCGGCTCGCTCGGGCGACCGACGCTCGCCACCCGGGAAAAGGGCGAGCGCCTGTACAAGATGATTTACGAGCGCATCGCGACGCGAGTCCTCGGCGCCCCGGTCCCGCCGGTTCCATGACCGCCCTGGTGCTCACGCTGCTCGCGCTGCAGGCGCCGCTCGACGAGGGCACGTTCCTCATCCGTCAAGATACCGCGGAGATCGGCCGAGAGGCGTTCCGGCTCGCGGCGGCCCGCGGCGGCGCGGGATGGACGCTCGCGTCCACGGTGCGGTACGACCGCAGCCGGCCCATCGTGGTCCTCAACCCCATCCTCGAGATCGGCGCCGACTCGCTGCCGACGAGTCTCGAATTCTCCGTGGCCGATCCGCGTGAGCCGCTCCGCATTCTGGGCCAGCTGTCGCGCGGTCGATTCACGGTGCGGCTGCTCGGGCGTCTGACGGAGCGCGCCCGGGAATTCCCGGCTCCGGCGCCCGTCGTGGTGCTCGACGACTCGGTCTTCGTGCTGTACCTCCTCGCCGCGTGGCGGGCGGCCCCGAGTCCCACATCGGTGACGGCGATCTTTCCCCGCGGCGGGCACCGCGAGGTGGTCGTGGTCCAGGACCTGGGAGTCGGGGCCACGACCGTGAATCGCACTGCCGCGTCGCTGCGCCACGTCACGGTGACGGGTGGCCCCCAGCGGGAGGTGCAGCTCTGGCTGGACCGGGCCGGCCGGCTGCTCAAGGTCGAGGTGCCCTCGCGCCGCCTTACGGCGGAGCGCGCGCCCGCCTCCTGACACCCCCTTCGACCGGAAGCGCCGGGGGGGTTAGATTCCCGCGCAGTCCAACTCGCGTCACAAGTCGAAACCCGTAACGTGCGGCCCGCGTATGAGGTGACGACCTCACGACCGGTCCAAGGGAACCTCATGAAGCGCTTGCTCTTGTCCGTCGGGCTCGCCGTCTGTCCGACCCTCGCCGTCACCCAGCAACCCACCACCGCGAACCTCTCGCTCGCCGACGCCCTGGCGCTGGCACGCTCGCACAACCCGCTCTACCGCCAGGCGCTCCACGACCGGGCCCCGGCCGGGTGGGCGGCTCGGAACGCGTGGTCCAGCACCTTTCTGCCGACGCTCACCGCTTCCGGGGGCCTCGGCTACTCCGGCTCCGGCCAGCAGCGCTTTCTCACGGCCAACTTCTCGCAGAACGTTTCGACGCTGTCGTCGAACTACGGCCTGTTCCTCGACTGGGCGCTGAACGGACAGACGCTCACGCAGATCCCCCTGAAGCACGCCCAGCTGAGCGCCGCCGACGCGGACGTGGCGGGCGCCGAATCGAACCTGATCACTGGCGTGACCCAGCAGTACTTGAGCGTGCTCCAGGCCCGCGACAACGCGGACGTGGCGCGCAAGGAGCTGGATCGCAACGAGCAGTTCTTGAAGCTCGCGCAGGCGCGCTACGACGTCGGTCGCGCATCGCTGATCGACGTCCGCCAGGCGCAGGTGGCCCGGGGACAGGCCGAGGTCGCCTTGCTGCGGATGGAGACGGGGCTGCAGCTCGAGAAGCTGCGGCTGTTTCAGCAGATCGGCGTCACGCCGCCGGTCGACGTGGCGACGGTGCAGCTCACCGACACGTTCGCGGTCCAGACGCCGGCGTGGCGGCTCGGCGACCTGTTGACGATGGCCGAGGAGCAGAACCCGGCGCTCAAGGCGCTGCGGGCGCGCGAGGGCGCCGCCCGCTGGGGCGTCCGGGCGGCCACGGGCGCGTACACGCCGAGCGTCTCGGTGTCGGCCAGCTGGTCGGGGTTCACGCAAAAACTCTCCGACATCAATCCGACGATTGCGGCAGAGTCGGCGAGCGCGGCCGGCAACATGGCGGCGTGCCAGTACGAGAACACGGCCTGGCTGAACGCGGGACAGTTGCCGCTCAATTGCAACCTGCTTGCCTTCACGCCGCAGCAAGCGCAGGCGATCCGCGACCAGAACGCAGCGTACCCGTTCAGCTTTACGCCGCAGCCGTTCCAGGCACGCCTCACGATCAGCATCCCGTTGTGGGGCAACTTCTCCCAGCCGCTCCAGGTGTCGCAGGCGAAGGCGCAGCAGCAGGATTTGGAGGAATCGGTGCGGGCGCGCGGGCTGCAGGTGCACACCGACGTGAGCCAGGCGTACCTCACCGTCACGACCGCCTACCGCACCATCGCGATTCAGGACACGAACCGCACGGCGGCGCGCGAGCAGCTGCAGCTCGCCACCGAGCGCTACCGCGTCGGCTCCGGCACGTTTTTCGAGCTGCTGGACGCGCAAGTGGCGCAACTGCGGGCCGAGAGCGACTATGTGAACGCCGTCTACGACTATCACAAGGCGGTCGCCGCGCTCGAGGCTGCGGTGGGCCGGCCGCTGCGGTAACGAGAGGACGCTACAGACATGTCCAAGCGCAACAAGGTGCTGGTGGGAGCCGGGGCGGCGGTGCTGATCGTAGGGCTCGTGGTGATCAGCGCGGGCGCCCGGCGCGACCGCGGCGCGGAGGTCCGCTTCGAAAAGGCGAACCGGCGCGACCTGGTCGCCGCCGTCACCGCGAGCGGCAAGATCCAGCCGAAGAAGAAGGTCGACATCTCGGCCGATATCACGGGGCGCATCACCCGGATCGCGGTGCGCGAAGGCGACCGAGTCACCAAGGGGCAGTTCCTGCTCCAGATCGATCCGACGATCTATCAGGCGAACCTGCAGCAGGCGGAGGCCACGCTGGCGTCGTCGCAGGCGGCCGCCGTGCAGGCCAAGGCCAACCGGGACCAGGCCGACCGTGCGCTGGGCCGCACCAGGGAGCTCCACACGCAGAACCCCAACCTGGTCTCGCAGGAGCAGCTGGAGCAGGCCCAGACGGCGTTCGACATCGCGGAGGCGAACCTCACCGCCGCGCGGCACCAGGTGGACCAGGCCCGCGCCGCGGTGCGGTCGGCCGGTGACAACCTCCGCAAGACGACGCTGCTCGCGCCGATGGCGGGCCGCGTGACGCGCCTCTCGGTGGAAGAGGGGGAGGTCGCCGTGCCGGGAACGTTCTCCAAGGACGTGGGCCTGCTGCTGACGGTGTCCGACCTCTCGGTGATCCAGGTGAAGGTCAACGTGGACGAGACCGACGTGGTGCGGCTGCATCTGGGAGACTCGGTGGAGGTGACGATCGATGCCTTTCCCGACACCACCTTCATGGGGCACGTGACGAAGGTCTCGAACAGCGCGATCCTCACGGCCGCCGCGTCCGCGCCGGGTACCAACACGCAGGCGGTCGATTATCAGGTGGAGATCACGTTGACCAACCCGCCCGCCGACGTGCGCCCGGACCTCTCGGCCACCGCCCGGATCGTGACCGACACCCGCAAGCAAGCGCTCTCGATCCCGATCATCGCGCTCACGGTGCGCGAGCACAAGCCGGTGTCGACGGAGAACCGGCCGGTGGACACCGCCGCCGCGCGCAAGAAGAAGGAAACCGAGGGGGTCTTCGTGGTGGACAAAGGGACCGCGACGTTTCGACCGGTCAAGGTCGGGATCGCGGGAGACGAATACTTCGAGGTGCTGGACGGACTGAAGGAGGGCGAAACGATCGTCGCTGGGCCGTACCAGGCGATCCGCGACCTGAAGGACGGCGCGCGCGTGCGCCCGAGCAAGCAGGCCTCGGACACGACGAACAAGATCGTGAAGAAGACCGCATGACGGCCCTGCAGCCGTTCCGGACGGGCGACACCCCGCTGCCCGACATCGTGATCCTGACCCACAAGCTCACGCGCGACTACGACATGGGAGGCGAGGTGGTGCGCGCCCTGCGGGGCGTGAGCCTGCAGATCCGCAAGAACGAATACGTCGCCGTGATGGGGCCGTCGGGTTCGGGCAAGTCGACGTTCATGAACCTGATCGGCTGCCTGGACACACCCACGGCGGGCGAATACTGGTTGAACGGGCAGAAGGTGAGCGATTTGTCGGATGACGAGCTGGCCCGCATCCGCAACAAGGAGATCGGATTCGTCTTCCAAACCTTCAACCTGCTGCCGCGTGCGACGGCGCTCCACAACGTGGAGCTGCCGCTGATCTACGCGGGGCAGCCGGCGCGCGAGCGGCGCGAGCAGGCCGCCCGGGCGCTCACCAGCGTCGGGCTGGGCGACCGGATGGACCACCGGCCCAACGAGCTGTCGGGCGGGCAGCGCCAGCGCGTCGCGATCGCCCGCGCCCTCGTGAACCAGCCCTCCATCCTGCTCGCCGACGAGCCCACCGGAAACCTCGACTCGGCCACCAGCGCCGAGCTGATGCAGGTGTTCCGCGACCTGCACCGCGGGGGCCAGACGATCGTCATGGTCACGCACGAGCACGACATTGCGGCCCACGCCGCCCGGGTCGTCACGCTGCGCGACGGCGTGATCGCCACGGACCAGCTGCAAGCGGCGTAGGGTGCCCTTCTTCGAGGCGATCCGGCTCGCGCTCCAGATGATCCGGGCGCAAAAGCTGAAGAGCGTGTTCTCGACGATCGGTGTGTTCATCGGCGTCACGTTCCTGATCGGCGCATGGTCGATCGTGAACGGGATGAATCGCTACATGACCGAGAAGTTCGCGGGCACGCTGGTGGGCGTGAACACGTTCCACCTACGCCGCTCGCCGAACGTGAACTTCGACGTCCAGGACTCGGTGTGGCGGTCGTGGCGCCGGCGCCCCCGCATCAAGTTCGCGGACGCGAATGCGGTGACCAAGAGCCTGACCCTCCCCGTGGTGACGGCGTGGTACTCCGAGGACCGCGGCAGCGTCGAGTTCAACGGCAAGGTCGCCAAGGACATCACGCTGGAGGGAGCGACTGAGCGGTACTTCGACATCATGAACCTGACGATCGGCGACGGCCGCCCGTTCACCCCCCAGGAGTCGAAGGCCGGCACGACCGTCGTGGTGCTCGGCTACGACCTCGCGCACAAGCTGTTCCCGGACCTGAACCCGATCGGGCACAACGTGCGCATCCACGGCATCCCCTACCGGGTGATCGGGGTGGTGGAGCGCCAGGGGAACCTGCTCGGGATCTCGCTCGACAAGTTCGTCGTAGCTCCCGCCCTGTCCCCCATCCAGCGCGAGGTGAACCCGCCCGGCGTGGTCGACGCCCTCATCGTGAAGGCGAACTCCGAGCCCGAGATGCGGGAAGCGATGGATCAGACCGAGGCCATCATGCGCAGCCGGCGGCACCTGCGCCCGCGCCAGGACGACAACTTCGCGATGGAAACGTCGGAAGGCGTGCTGGACTTCTGGAACAAATTGAGCCGGATCCTTTATGCCGTCGGGCCCGGCCTCGTGGGCATCGCGCTCGTCGTGGGCGGCATCGTGATCATGAACATCATGCTGATGGCAGTGGCCGAGCGGACCCGGGAGATCGGGATCCGGAAATCGCTGGGCGCGCGCCGGCGCGATATCCTGCGCCAGTTCCTCGCCGAAGCGACCGCGCTGGCCACGGTGGGTGCGACCCTCGGAATCGTCACCGGCGTCGGGTTATCGGTGCTGCTGCAAGCCGTCAGCCCGCTCCCGGCCTCCGTCTCCCCGTTCTCGATCGTCCTCGGGGTGGTCGTGGGCGGCGGCGTGGGGGTCGTCGCCGGTGTGTACCCCGCGAGCCGCGCGGCGCGGCTCGACCCGATCACCGCGCTGCGCCAGGAGTGACCCCGTGACCCCATTACTCGAAGGCGTCGGCATTGCGCTGGAGTCGCTGCGGGCCCACAAGGCGCGGGCGGCGCTCACGATCCTCGGGGTCGCGATCGGCGTGATGGTCGTGATGGTGATCGGAGCGATCGTCAGCGGCTTCAACAAGGGCGTCGCCGACATGCTGGAGCAATCGGGGCCGAAGACGTTCTGGGTGGGGCGCTTCTTTTCAGGCGGCGTCAACATCTCCGACGGCTCGGACGAGATGAGCCCGTGGCGGCACAATCCGCCGATCTCGGTTGCCGACGCCCAGGTCATCGCGCGCCTGCCGTCGGTGAGCTGGGTGGCCCTGGACGAGGGCGGACAGGCGGACGTGACGTTCGGCGCCAAGACCCAGCACAGCGTGCGCATCTTCGGGCGGAGCGCGGCGTGGCCCAACGTCGCCGGTGGCGACGTTTCCCCGGGCCGCTCCTTCACCGAGGTGGAGGACGCGGCCGCCGCCCAAGTCGCCGTCGTTAACCAGAAGCTGGCCGAGCTGCTGTTCGACCGGATCGACCCGATCGGCCAGCGCATCCACATTCAGGGCGTGCCGTACATCGTGATCGGGGTGTTCAACCCGCCGCCGCAGCTGTTCGGCGGCCAGCCGTCGCCCGAAGCGATCATCCCGCACGGCGCCCTCATCAAGTACGTGCGCTACTGGAAGGGCTGGATGGGTCTGCTGGTCGGCCCTGCGCCGGCCGCGACGACCGCCGAGGCGATGGAGGACGTCACCGAAGCGATGCGGCTGCGGCGCCATCTGCGCCCCGGCCAGGACAACAACTTCGCGGTCGTGAGCCAGGAGAAGTTCCTCGAGAAGCTCAACGGCATGACCATGATCATCCGGTACGTGCTGTTCATACTGTCCGCCGTCGGGTTGATCGTGGGTGGCGTGGGGGTGATCGCGATCATGATGATCTCGGTCACCGAGCGCACCCGCGAGATCGGCGTGCGCAAGGCGCTGGGGGCCACGCGCCGCGAGATCCTGTGGCAGTTTCTGGTCGAGGCGGCGACGCTCACCCTGGTCGGCGGCGTGGTGGGCATGATCGGGGGCGGCATGGCGGCGGTGGTGCTGGCCCTCGCCACGCCCATTCCGGCGCATGTGCCGCTCGCGTCGGTGGTCGTCGCGCTGATCGTGGCGGCCCTGACGGGCGTCCTGTTCGGGCTCTACCCCGCGAGCAAAGCCGCGCGGCTCGATCCGGTCGAGGCGTTGAGATACGAATAGCCGGTAAAAAGCCGGGGAAGGGGGAAGGGGCCCATCCCCGCCCTTCCCCGGCCTTTTTACCGTTAGTTTCCCCGCCATGCAGTTGACCGAAGCCATCCTGCAGGCCCTGCAGACCGTGTGGAGCCACAAGCTGCGCTCGTTCTTCACGCTGCTCGGCATCATCGTGTCCGTGGCGTTTCTGATCGCGGTCGTCGCGGTGATTCAGGGAATGAACGCGTACGTGCGGGAGCGGCTCGCCGGAGCGATCGTGGGCGTGAATGCGTTCCAGATCCGGCGAGACCCGATCCAGGTGGGCTTCATCGACGATCTGGCGTGGAGCAGGATTCAGCGCCGCCCGATCATCGCGCCCCAGGACGTGCCGTTCGTCGAGCGCGCCATCCCGGACGCGCAAGCGATCGCGCTCCAGTCGGGGTGGCCCACGCCCACGGCCGACGTCGTATGGCGCAACAAGACGATCGGCGACGCGTTTGTGTTCGGCGTCACGGCTCCCTATCAGACCGTGCAAGACTACCAGATCGCGGCGGGCGATCCCCTCACGGAGGTCGACGTGCAGCAGCGCCGCCTCGTGGCGGTGCTCGGGTTCGACGTGGCCGAGAAGCTATTCGACGAGGTGGCACGCGCCGTCGGCCGGCGGGTGCGCGTGCGGGGTTGGACGTTCACGATCAAGGGCGTGATCGCGAAGAAGGGCACGGTGCTCGGCCAGTCGTGGGACGGGTTCGTGATGCTGCCGCTCACCACGTTCGAAGCGCTGTACGGGCGCCGCCAGACCCCGGTGATCTCCGTCAAGATGCCGGCGGCGGAGCAGGTGGCCGAGGCCATGCTCCGGGCCGAGGAAGCGATGCGGATCGCGCACCGGCTGCGGCCGGGCCAGGATGACGATTTCAGCGTCGACACGGCGGAGGGGCTCATTTCCTTCTGGCAGAGTCTCACCCGCGTCATCTTTACGGTCGTGCCGGCGGTGGTGGCCATCGGCATCGTGGTCGGCGGCATCGTGATCATGAATATCATGCTCATGAGCGTGACGGAGCGCACGCGGGAGATCGGGATTCGCAAGTCGCTGGGCGCGACGCGGCGCGCCATCCGCCGTCAGTTCCTGGCCGAATCCGTGACCCTCGCGCTGGTGGGGGGCGTGCTCGGCCTCGCCGCCGGCATGGCGCTCGCCGGGCTGGTGGCGGCGGCGACGCCGCTGCCGGCGCGCGTGACCGCATGGTCCGTGGGGGTGGCGCTGAGCCTGGGGCTCACGGTCGGCGTGGTGTTCGGCGTGTATCCCGCGACCCGCGCGGCACGGCTCGACCCGATCACCGCGCTGCGGGCCGAATGAGGCTCCACTCCGTGGGCGAGGGCTGGCTGATCGCCCTCGAGCAGCTGCGGGCCAACAAAGCCCGGTCGGGGCTCACGGTGCTCGGCGTCGTGATCGGTATCGCGACGGTGATGGCCATGGCGTCGATCGTCTCGGGATTCCGCCAGCAGATCGTCCAGACCCTGGAGGTCGTCGGCCCCACGACGTTCCGCGTGCTGCGATTCTTCAGCCAAACGCCGGTCAACCCCGACGCCCTTCCCCGGGAGATCCGGCAACGTCCGGTGCTCAAGCCGGCGGAGGCGGAGGCGATCGCGCGCCTCCCCGAGATCCACTACGCCGCGATCTGGACGCAGCTGTTCCATCGGTTCGAGTACGGGGGCATCCGCACCCAGACCCTCGCGCTGTTCGGCGCGGACGACCGCTTCATGGAGATCCTGGGCGGGGGCATCTCCCGCGGCCGGGTGTTCACGCCCGCCGAGCAGCGGACCGGGGCGCCGGCGATCATCGTGGAGCAGCGCACGGTGGACCGCCTGTTCGGGCCGCTCGATCCGGTGAGCCGGCTGATCAAGGTCGGCGGCCGCCCCTTCAGGGTGATCGGCGTCTACCAGCGACCCACCAACATCTTCGAGCTGCCGGGCGCCCCCGAGATCGCCGGTATCGTACCGTTCGAAACCGCGCGCCGCAACTGGGGCATCCGCGTGGGCGAGCCCAACAGCTTCGACCTGCTGACGTCGGACCAGGTGCTGAGCGTGTTCGACGGCCTCACCGCCGCGTTTTTCCTCGTCATGCTCGTGCTCTCGAGCATCGCGCTGATGGTAGGCGGCATCGGGGTCATGGCCATCATGATGGTCTCCGTCACCGACCGCACGCGCGAGATCGGGCTCCGCAAAGCGGTGGGGGCGACGCGGCGGGAAATCCTGTGGCAGTTCCTCGTCGAGGCCGCGACGCTCACGCTCGTGGGCGGCGTGATCGGCATCGTGTTCGGCCTCGCCGCGGGCGAGCTGCTCAAGTCGCTGCTGCGCTTCTCGACGACCGTTCCGCTGTGGAGCGCCGCGGTCGCGACCCTCGTGTCGATTCTCGTCGGCGTGGTCTTCGGCATCGTGCCCGCCAACCGGGCGGCGGGGCTGGATCCGGTGGAGGCCCTCCGCTATGAGTGACCAGCGCGTCGATTTGCTGGCGATCGCGGCGCACCGCGACGACGTCGAGCTGACGTGCGGCGGCACGCTGGCGAAGGCCGCGCACGCCGGCCACCGCGTCGGCATCCTCGACCTGACGCAGGGCGAGACCGGTACGCGCGGCGATGCCGGCACCCGGGCGGCGGAGGCGGAGCGCGCGGCGCGGGCGCTCGGCGTACACCTGCGGCTCAACGCGGAGCTCCCCGACGCCCACCTGCAAAACGACGAGCCGTCGCGCGCCCGCGTGGTCGAGCTCGTCCGGGCGACCCGGCCGCGCGTCGTGATACTCCCCTTCCCCATCGGCCGGCACCCGGATCATCGCATCGCCTCCGAGCTGGGGCGCGACGCCTGCTACCTGGCCGGCCTCGCCAAGTACGGCGGCGCGGGTGATCCCCATCGGCCCTTCAAGATTCTGTATGCGCTCGCGTACCGCGAAGACCCCGTGAAGCCGACGTTCGTGGTGGATATCTCGGCCACCTTCGACGTGAAGATGCAGGCGATCCGGTGCTACGCCTCGCAGTTCGACGGGGCCAAGGCAGCCGGCGAGATCTATCCCACGGGTCAGGATCTGTACGAGCTGATCCGCGTCCAGTCGGCCCACTACGGCTCGCTCATTCGCCGCCCGTACGGCGAGCCATTCTTTTGTCACGAGACGCTGGAAGTGCAGGACGTCCTGCAGCTTGGCGTGCAGTCCCTGTAGTCGGTAGATTCCCCGCCAATGGCCAAGCGCCTGGTGTATCTCGACAACGCCGCCACGACCCCGGTGCGACCCGAGGTGCTGGAGGCGATGCTGCCTTACCTCGGCAAGGACGCCTTCGGGAACCCGTCGTCAGCACATCGGTTCGGCCGCACGGCACGCGCCGGCGTGGAGGAAGCCAAGCGCACGATCGCGGAGGCGCTGGGCGTCGAGCCCGGCCAGGTGATCTTCACCTCGGGTGGTACGGAGGCGGACAACCTGGCCGTGATCGGCTCGGCGCTCGCAGCCCGCGACCGCGGCGGCCCGTTCCGTGTGGCGGTGGCGGCGACCGAGCACAAGGCCGTGCTGGCGGCCGCGCACGCGGTGCAGCACCTGGGCGGCGACGAGGTCGTCTTGCCCGTCGACGCGTCCGGGGTGGTGGAAGAGGCGGCGGTCGAGCGGGCCCTCGCGTCCGGCGTAGCGGTCGTGAGCGTCATGTGGGTCAACAACGAGGTCGGGACGATTCAACCGGTCGCCCGGGTCGCCGCGCGATGTTGCGAGGCGGAGGTCCCCTTCCACACGGACGCCGTTCAGGCGCTCGGCAAGGTCCCGGTCTCGCTCAAGGACGTCGGCTGTACCCTCGTCACCATCTCCGGCCACAAGATCGGCGCCCCCAAGGGGATCGGCGCGTTGCTCGTGCGCGACCGGCACGCCGTCGAAGCGATCATCCACGGCGGTGGGCAGCAGTTCGGGCTGCGGCCGGGCACGGAGAACGTGCCGGGGATCATCGGACTGGGGCGGGCGGTGGAGCTCGCGGCCCGCGAGCAGGCGGCGTTCGCCGCCACGGTGCGCGCGCTGCGCGACGAGCTGGAGCGGCGGCTGCTCGACGTCCTGCCCGACGCCGTGATCAACGGCACGCGGGCCGACCGCGCGCCCCACGTCGCCAACGTCGCGATCCCCGGGACCGACTCCGAAGCTCTGCTCATGCACCTCGACCTCGCCGGCATTGCCTGCTCGTCGGGGTCGGCCTGCAGCACCGGGGCGGTGGAGCCGTCGCACGTGCTCAGCGCGATGGGCGTGCCGCGCGAGCTCGGCGTGGCGGCGCTGCGCTTTTCGTTCGGGAAGGACAGCGTGGCGGAGGACGTGGATACGGTCATCGGTGCATTGCCGAAGATCGTTGACAAGGTTCGGCAGCTGTCCGCGGTACTGCATCGATGAGGCTCGGTAATTGCGGAGGGGTGCAGTGAGGGAGCGCGTTCTCGTCGCGATGTCCGGCGGCGTGGATTCATCCGTGGCGGCCGCGTTGCTCGTGGAGGCGGGGTACGAGGTCATCGGCGCCACAATGAAGCTGTTTTGCTACGGTGATGCGGTCCCCGACCGCCCCTGCTGCTCGCTCGATTCCATCGCCGACGCGCAGCTGGTCGCCCACAAGCTCGACATTCCGCACTACGTCGTGAATCTCGAGGAGCGGTTCGGCCGCGACGTGATCGACGACTTCGTAGCGGAGTACGCGCGCGGGCGGACGCCGATTCCGTGCGTCCGCTGCAACTCCTTCACCAAGTTCCGCGATTTCCTGCACCACGCCGATGCGCTGGACTGCGCCTCCGTGGCGACCGGGCACTACGTGATCGCCCGCGACGCTGCGCTGTACCGCGGCCGCGACCCGCAGAAGGACCAGTCGTACTTTCTGTGGGGGATCGACCGTGCCGTCGTGGCGCGGCTGCGCACGCCGGTGGGCGAGCTCACCAAGCGGGAGACGCGCGCCGTGGCCCGACGGCTCGGGCTCGTCACGGCCGACAAGCCCGAGTCGGTAGAAATCTGCTTCGTCCCGGACGACGACTACGTCGGCGTGCTCGAGCGCCGCCTGCCGACCGACGCCCCGGCGCTCGCGCCCGGCCCGCTCGTCACGGTGGGTGGCGAGGTGGTGGGCGAGCATCACGGGTTCGCGCGCTACACCATCGGTCAGCGGCGGGGGCTCCCCGGGGGCTTCGGACGTCCGATGTACGTGGTCGCCATCCGCCCCGAGACGCGCGAAGTCGTGATCGGCTCGGGCGACGAGCTGTTCGGCCACGCCGTCGTGCTGACCGAGCTCAACTGGCTCGCCGATCCGCTGGGGCCCGGGGACGATGTCCTGGTGCAATGCCGCTATCGCGCTCGGGCCGTCCCGGCACGGGTTGCACGGTGCACGGCCGACACGCTGGCGCTCGAGCTCGCCGAGCCGGTGCGGGCCATCACGCCCGGGCAATCGGGCGCGCTGTACGACGCGGCCGGGCGCCTGCTCGGCGGTGGCGTGATTTCGTAGCGCGCGCCCGCCACACACCCCCGGTGCGCCGCGTCACAGTCCTAGTGGCCCCCCGTCGGTAGGTTGTCCGACCCAGTCCATTTCCCTGCCATCACCGGAGGACGCAGCATGTCGGCATATCGTCGCACATGGTGGGCCATCGGCGCCGCCGCGCTCGTCGTGAGCGCCTGTAAGGACAGCACCGCCCCGCAGCTTTCCAATCCCCAGCAGCTCGGCTCGAATCTGCAGACCGTCTCCAGCGTTTTCGGCTCGCCGGCCTTCCAGAGCTTCGGTGCGCTAGATAGCGCGCCGGGATCGCCGGTGGCGGCCTCAACTCCCGCGGGCGCGCTGCTCGCCGCCACGAGCGTCGCCGCGCCGCACACACCCCGCCAGCCCTACGCCGATGCTCCGGCACGCCTGCACGCCTTCCGGACGACGGCCACGGCCCTCGGCGGGCGGCTGTCGGCCCAGGTGATCCCCTCCACGGTCTGGGGGAAGACCTACGTCTGGGACGTCACCGCTCACGCGTATGCCGAGGACCCCAGTCCGGCCGTGGCCGGCCCCAGCACGGGCGTGCGGCTCATCCTCTACGCCATCGACCCGATCACACGCCATGTCGTCGAGAGCCCCCTGACCGCCGTCGGCTACGTCGATCTCGTCGACCAGAGCTCGGGGAACACGAACCAGCTCGAGGTGATCGTCAAGGACGGGACGCCGCCCAACGGCACGACCTACGTCGACTATACGGTGAGCGCAACGGTGACCGGCTCTCCGGCCTCGAGCTTTGACGCGACCGCCGTCGGGTTCGTCACGGACGGCACGCGGCGCATCGACTTCAACGCGACCTTCTCGGCGACGAACCTGGCGACCGACAATCCCGATGTCCACGCTGTCGTTCATTGGGCGCTCGACAATCCGGCGGTCACCATCGACCTCGACGAGAAACTGGACACGCCGAACGCGAATGAGGCGACGATCACGATCGACTTCACCTACACGTATGCCGGTGAAACCGTGCACCTCACGGGTACGGTGTCCGTGATCCAGTCGCCGGTATCGGTCACGGCTAACGTCGCGGTGTACGAAAACGGGGGCGGTGAACCTGTGGCCGTCATCCGCGGCACGGCCGACGCGACGCACAACGGTATTACGATCACGCATCAGGACGGCAGCCAGCTCTCGCCAGCCGAGCTGGCGGCGCTCGATCAGCTGTTCCAACTGCCGGATCGGCTCGAGGAAGCCCTCGACCACTTGTTCCATCCTGCCGAGCGGTTCATGGGGATCTGAGTCGCACCCCCCACGCGGTACGAACCCCGTCGGCCTCTCCCGCGTTGGGAGAAGTATGGAAGACGGTCCGGCTGGTGGCGAAGCCGCCAAAGACACGACGCCGTAAGGTCGCGTAAATCGTATCGCAGCAGCACGGAGGGCCCTCGATGATGGGGGCCCTCAGCGCAGCAGTCCTGAGGGCCCTCCTAATACGGCTCTACACACCTACACACTGTGCAGGTGTGCCGCACAGTGTGTACACACCTCGCTCTTCTAGCCTCTCGTACTCCCTAGTCGAGAAGGATCCCCTGGCCCGGATTCGAACCAGGACGCCCTTACGGACTTTGCGTAATCACGGGCACCGGCGTGGGATCCGTTCCCCCAATGGACCCTGCACCAACCTGGCCGTTGCCGTTATAACCCCAGCAATATGCGACATGCGCAGTGGTCACCCCACAACTGTGATCACTTCCACCATTCACATTGAGGAAGCTCAGGCCGCCTGCGATCGGGACGGGTGAGGGGGAAACGGAGCCAGTCATCCCATCGCCGAGTTGGCCGAACAGGTCGCTCCCCCAGCAATATCCCTTCCCGCTGCTGTTGACAGCGCATATGTGGTCTCCAACGCTGCTGCCAAGACTGGCAAAGGCAATGGTGTCGTTGAAGACGACGGGGGTTGCAGGGATGCCGTTGGCGCCTCCCCAGCAATAGGTGGCTCCATTCGACGTAAGGGCGCACGTGCTGAGAGCGCTTGTGACAACGCTGGCAAAAGTGACACCCCCCTTCACCGGGACGGGGCTCCAGCGGTCGGTCGTCGTGCTGTCACCGAGCTGACCGGCATTGTTGAACCCCCAGCAGTACGCGGCACCCGCCGCCGTCAGGCCGCAACTGTGAGATCCACCGGTCGTGAGACTTGCGAATGTGATCCCCCCCGTGACAGCTACGGGCGCTGCCGAGGTCGTGGTGTCGCCGTGGCCGAGCTGTCCCTGGTGGTTGTACCCCCAACAGTAGGCGGTACCGCCCGCGGTCAGCGCGCACTGATGATTCGTGCCGCCGGCGGCCAACAGCACGAAGGTGAGCCCTCCCGCAACCGCGGTGGGGACCGAGTCACGACCTCCGCCCCAGCAATACGCGGCTCCGGCTGCGGTGAGCGCGCACGTTTGAAAGCCTCCCGCCCGGAGATTGGCAAAGTGAAGACCGCCGGCTACCGGCGTTGGCGTGCCTCTGGTGCTCTTGTCGCCCCCAGTCCCCAACTGCCAGGCGGTGTTGTCGCCCCAACAATAAGCCACGCCGTTAAGCGTCAACCCGCATGTGTGATAACCTCCGCTGCTGACGAGCGCATAGGTGCGAGGCAGTGTCCCGACGGGCGGAGACCCGTTCCCACGGCATGGGTGCGCCAGTCCCGGTGCCCAATTGATCGTCCCGAAGTTGACGGGTGTCACCGTGACCGTCCAATCCGGCTGCGTCGGTTTGAAGTCGTTGAGGGAGTTGGGAACGTAAAACCATACGCGATTAGTCTTGGGCGGGGCGACAGGAGGCGTGATGCACGCCGAGTCACTCTGGATCATTATTGATCCCTGGTCAAGGATGACGTCGCCGTTGAGGTATTGCCAGCTAAAGGGCGTGTTCGCCCAGTAATTCGGATAGGTAGTCTTGTTCACCACCTCAACATGCGGCGTGAACCCTGCTGGCCCAGTAGAGGACGTGCAACCTAGGGCGGCGAGTAGGACGAGACCTGTCAGAAGTTGTTTCATGGGAACCTCCGACGTCTAGGGCCGCCAACTTGGCGTGTCGTCCTCCGCCGGGTCGTTTGTAAGACGGGTCTGACCGCTACCATCGGCGTTCATGACGTAGATCTCCCGGTTGCCATCGCGGTCAGACGTGAAGGCGATCCTGCGACCGTCCCGCGACCATGCTGGCGATTGATCAAGCGCCGTGTTCTTGGTTAACCTGGTCGGCGCCCCACCGTCCGCGTTCATCACGTAGATCTCCATGTTCCCGTCACGGTCGGACGCGAACGCGATCTTTCGGCCGTCCGGCGACCAGGCTGGTGTGAAATCGCTGGCGGCGTTGTTCGTCAGGTTCGTCAGCCCGGTGCCGTCGGGGTTCATCATGTAGATCTCACGGTTCCCGCCGCGCTCGGAAACGAACGCGATCTTCTTCCCGTCCGGCGACCAGCTTGGTTCAAAGTCGCTGGCGCTATCGGTCGTGAGACGACTCTGGCCGGAGCCATCAGCGTTCATCACGTAGACTTCGTCGTTGCCATCGCGGTCAGACGTGAAGGCGATGTGTGCTCCATCGGGCGACCAGGCCGGATCGAACTCGAACGCGAAGTTGTTAGTCAGTCTTCTCTGCCCCGTGCCGTCGGCGTTCATCACGTAGATCTCTGGCGGGTAGTCCCGCCATGATCCAAACGCAATCTTCCCCCCGTCGGGCGACCACGCCGGGGAAAAGTCGGCACCCGAGTGGTTTGTCAGATTGGTCACCTCACCGGTCCCGCTGTTCATGAAGTAGATTTCGAAATCCCCGCTTCGATTGCTGAAGAACGCGATCAGGACGGGCTGCGCGGCCGGCCCAGTCGCATTCGTACCGCAACCCGCCACGATGAGTGCCCCAGCCACTAGTGTTCGGCCGCGCTTGAGCATGACACCTCCAGCCATGCCGGCCGCAAGATTCGAACCGCAAGGGCGAGTGATCGCCCCGGTTACCGCCCCCTCAGGGTAACGATCCAGCGGCGCTCCGTAGACGTGAACGTGCTTCCCATACTCTCAACGGCGCGGTCTGGCCCGGCGGGGGATTTCGCGGTATAACGAAGGCTTGAAGATGGCCTATCGCCTCCTCGCCGACGCGGTCGTGCTGTTCCACACGGCGTTCGTGGCCTTCGTGGTGCTGGGTGGGTTCCTCGCCTGGCGCTGGAGCCGGATCGCCTGGCTGCACCTCCCCTGCGCCGTGTGGGGTGCCGTGATCGAGTACCAAGGCTGGGTCTGCCCGCTCACGCCGCTCGAAAACGACTTGCGGCGCCGGGCCGGGCTCGCGGGGTACGCCGGCGGGTTCGTTGAGCACTACGTCCTCCCCGCGCTGTATCCAGCCGGGCTGACGCGGCCGACGCAGGCGCTGCTGGGAACGCTCGTGGTAGTCGTCAACCTGATTGCCTACGGAGTGCTGCTGCGCCGCGCGCTCCGGGGAGGGTGAACCCGATGCCGACACGCCGGCACTTCGTCGAGTCGCTGGTCGCCGCGGGGGCCGCGGTTCCGGCCCTCACGAATGACGGGCTCGACCGGCTGCGCGGGCTGGCGCGGCGCGTGAGCGGTCGCGCGCCCGCCGATGTCGCCCGCGACGAAGACTTCTGGCTCCAAGTGCAGCAGGCGTTCACCCTCGACCGCACGCTCATCAACCTGAACAACGGCGGCGTGAGCCCGAGCCCGCGCGTGGTGCAGGAAGCGATGCGGCGCTACCTCGACTATTCCAACACGGCGCCGGCGTACACGATGTGGCAGATCCTCGAGCCTGAGATCGAGGCGGTACGGCACCGGCTCGCGGCGAGCTTCGGGTGCGATCCCGAGGAGATGGCCATCACACGCAACGCGAGCGAGGCGCTCGAGACCGTGCAGCTCGGGATCCCGCTCGCGCGCGGGGACGAGGTGCTCACGACGACGCAGGACTACCCGCGCATGCTCACGACGTGGCACCAGCGGGAGCGGCGCGAGGGGATCGTGGTCCGGGAGATCACCTTCCCGGTCCCCCCGCCGTCCCAGGACGACCTGGCCGAGCGGATCGAGCGCGCCATCACGCCCAAGACGAAGGTCATCCACGTCTGTCACATCACCAACCTCACCGGCCAGATCTTCCCGATCAAGCAGATCGTCCAGCGGGCGCGGGCGCGCGGCATCGAGGTGATCGTGGACGGCGCGCACGCCTACGCGCATTTCCCGTTCACGCGCGACGACTTGGACTGCGATTACTACGGCACCAGCCTCCACAAGTGGCTGCTCGCCCCCCACGGGACGGGCTTCCTGTACGTCCGCAAGGCGAAGATCGCCACCATCTGGCCGCTCATGGCCGCGCCACCCGAGATGAGCGGCAACATCCGCAAGTTCGAGGAGATCGGAACGCACCCGGCGGCGAACCACAACGCCATCGCCGAAGCGCTGACCTTCCACGAGGGGATCGGCGCCGAGCGCAAGGCCGCGCGGCTGCGCTACCTGTTCCAGCGGTGGGCCAAACGGCTCGAGCACCTGCCGCGCGTCAGGATCCTCACCCCCTACGACCCGGCGCAGTCGTGCGGCCTGGCGAGCATGGCGATCGACGGGATGGACCCGAACAAGCTGGTCACGTACCTGTGGGACACCCATCGTATCATCGTCACACCGATCGTGCACAAGGAGTTCAGCTGCGTGCGGGTGACGCCGAATGTCTATACCACCGTTGCGGAGATCGACCGGTTCGGGGACGTGATGGAAGACGTCCTCCGGAAGGGACTTCCTACATGATACGCGTTCGAGTGCCTTTAGGTCTCGTTGTGATGGTCGTGTTTACCGCCTGCGGCGGTGGCCAGTCCGGCAAGTCCCGTACGGCCGCGGGGGACTCGCTTACCGAGCGCCAGCGCGACAGCATCCTCGCCCAGTCGAAGATTCCGGGCGCGCGCGCCGTGGGGAAGGCGATGCGCGTCGCGGACTCGACAAGCGCGGGGATTCGGGCGGCCGACAGCGTCTCGCCGTGAGGCGGGCGGCGGGGCTCGTGCTCGCCCTCGCCGCGTGCGGGCCGTCAGACCCCTGTCAGTCCTCCGAGATGCACCTCCGCAGCCGCTACGCGACGCGCTACGCCGGTCATTGGGTGGTGGCGCGCGGGGACACCCTCACCCTCCCCCAGATGGGCGACCGGTTCAAGCTGCGCAGCGTGACGCTCGATACGGCGCGCGTCGCGGTGGGGCGGACCTGCCGGTTCAGAGGCGCGCTCGTGTTTCAGGCGCCCCGGGCGGAAACGCTGGCGGTGACCTGGCTGGGCCAGCCGGAGCAGGCACTGATTTACGGCTGGCCTGCCGAGCTGGGCCCGTTCGCCGGCATCGGCGCCGTGCGGGTGGGCGACTCGCTCGCGGGGGCGATCCTGTTCGACGAGCGCCTCGGCGTACGCGTGCCCCCCGGCGTGACGGCGCGCTTCGTCGCCGGTCGGGCGCGCTGACTATCTTTCCGCCTACATCGCGACCGCGATCCCCTTCAGGAGACGCCTGCATGCCGTGCACCACCGCCGAGCGCGCCGACATGATCGAACGCTACGCCCACGGCCCGACGCTGCTCAAACGAGCCCTCGCCAAGGTCCCGGCCGACGCACTCAAGTGGAAGCCCGCCGCCGGCAAGTGGTCGGCGCACGAGATCGTGGTCCACTGCGCGGATAGCGAGACGAACGCGCACATGCGACTGCGCTACCTCATCGCCGAGGCGGACCCCGTCATCGTGGGATACGACCAGGATCAGTGGGCCCTGGCGTTCGACTACCACGCACACCCGCTCGAGCCGGCGCTGGCGACCGTGGAGGCGGTCCGGGCGAACACGCTCCCGCTGCTCCGGCGCATGACCGACCGGGACTGGAAGAAGACGGGCCGGCACACCGAGTCGGGGCGCTATGCGACAGAGGACTGGCTCGCCATTTACGCGGAGCACCTCGAGAAGCACTCGCGCCAGATCGAACGCAACTTCGCCGAATGGAAGAGCCGATGAGAGGGTTCCTCTATCGCCTCGTCATCACGGCGCTCGGGCTCTGGGCCGCTGCGACCATCGTGCCGGGAGTGACGATCGTCGGCGTGGGCACTCTGCTCCTCGCGGCGCTGCTGCTCGGGATCGTCAACGCGGTCATCCGCCCGATCATCCTGATCCTCACCTTGCCGCTCACCGTGCTCACCCTGGGCCTGTTCATCCTGGTGGTGAACGGCATCTCGCTTGCGCTCGTCGCGTGGGTACTGCCGGGATTCACCGTCGCCGGGCTCGTGCCTGCAGTCCTGGGGTCGATCGTCGTCGGACTCACCGGCTGGTTCGCATCCACGTTCGTGGGCGGCTCGGGACGGATCGAGCGCATCCGCCACATCGAAGTGACGGGTCGCCGACTCGACTGATGGATTCGCCCAGCGACGCTGGCCGGCTGACGCCGCGCGAGCGTGGTTGGCTGATCGGCATCGGCCTGCTGTATGCCGCCGTGGTGATCCCCATCGGGATCCACAAGGGCGGCGACTTCACCCAGGAACTCACGCAGAGCGAGCGGCTGCTGCGCGGCATTCCGCTCTACGTCGAGAACCCCCGCAGTGGCATCTGGTGGCCGCCGTTCACGGCGCTCGGGCTGGTACCGTTCGCACTGGTGGCCCGCTGGAGCCTCGCCCTCGCGAAAGCGGGCTGGGCCGCGCTCAACGTGTTTTCGCTGGGGTGGTCCGTGGCCCGAGCGCGCGCGTGGACCACCGGCTGGACCCCGGTCGTGCTCGCGCTCGCCGCCGTCGGCAAGCCGCTGCAGAGCAATTACGAGCATTTGAACCTCACGCCGATTCTGCTGGCGCTCATCGTGGCCACGGCGGCCGATCTCGAAGCCCGCCACGACGGGCGCGCCGGCTGGTGGATTGGACTGGCCACGGCCATCAAAGGGTTTCCGGCGCTGCTGCTCTTGTACCTCGCGTTTCGGGGGCGGTGGCGCGCCTGCGCGACCGGCCTGGCGGTCGCCGCAGGGCTCACGCTGGGAGCGATGCTGCCGCTCGGCCCCGCTCGCGCGGTCGGCGCGGTGCACGACTGGTTGCGGCTGACGAATCAGGGCGCCCTGGTGACGCGCTGGGGAACGCAGTCGCTCCAAGGCTTCGGCGTGTTCTACGGCTGGCCCACTGCAGCGGTGCTGGCCAGCGGGCTCGTCTGTCTCGCGCTCGTGATCGCCACGCTGCGCCGCCCGATGGCGCCGCTCGGGACGCTGGCCGACATCGGGCTGGTGACGCTGCTGGCGGTGCTGCTTTCCCCGATCGCATGGCTGTACTACTACACGCTCGCCTTTCCCGCCTGGGTGGCGACCCTCGCGCGCCCCGTACAGCGCGCGCTTTGGCTCCGGGGGCTGCTGCTCGTCGCCGGAGCGTTGACCTCGGGCGTGCTGACCTTCGACCTCTACCCACGGGCCCTGGGGGCCGTGGCTGACGCCAACTACACCTGGGGCGGCGTGGTGCTGCTGGCCGCCCTGGTGATCGACCGCCGAAGGAGCTGACATGTACGAGATCGAAACGCCGGCTCTGCTGCTCCACCTCGACGTGGTGGAGCGAAACGTGCGATCCATGGCCGACCGCGCCCGGCGGCTGGGCGTGACGCTGCGACCCCATGCGAAGACGCACAAGTGCGTGCCGCTCGGCCGGCTCCAGCTCGAGCACGGGGCGCGCGGGCTCACCGTCGCCACGACCGTGGAAGCCGCAGTGTTCGCCCGCGCCGGGGTGCGCGACCTCACCTGGGCGTTTCCGATCGATCCCGGCCACATCGCGCCCGTGCGCCGGCTGGCGCTCGAGACCGGCGCGACCCTGCGCGTCGTGGTGGACGACCTCGCCACGGCGCAGGCACTGGCGGGGTCGGGGCTGCACGTGTGGCTCAAAGTGGACTGCGGGAATCACCGCGCCGGCGTCGACCCGTCCGGTCCGTACGCGCTCGTGGTCGCGCGCGAACTGGCCCGCGAGCAGGGGCTCACGTTCGACGGCATTCTCAGCCACTCCGGCCACGCGTACCGCACGACGAGCAAGCCGGAGGCGGCGCAGGTCGCCGAACAGGAGCGCAGTGTGATGCTCGAGTTCGCCGAGCGGCTGCGGCGGCAAGGGATTCCCGTACGCGAAATCAGCGTGGGATCGACACCCGCGATGGCGGCGGCCGAGCGGCTGGACGGCGTGACGGAAGCGCGGCCGGGCAACTATGTGTTTTACGACCGGACGATGGTGCTGATCGGCTGCTGCGCCCCCGAGGACGTCGGGGTGAGCGTGCTGGCGTCGGTGGTGTCGCATCAACCCGGAGCCGCGCATTTCATCGTGAACGCCGGCGCGCTCGAGTTGTCGAAGGACCCCGGCCCCGCGCACGTGGGGCCGGCGGCGATGGGCGCGGTGCGCGGGGCCCCGGAGTTGACGGTCGCCACGCTGACGCAGGAGCACGGCCTGATTCGGGCCGAGTCGGCGGAGGTCGTGGACGGCCGTTTCAAGGTGGGCGAGCGCCTCGAGATCATCCCCAACCATTCTTGCCTCAGCGTGCCGCATTTCGACGAGTACCACGTGGTGCGTGACGGGCGGGTCGTGGACCGCTGGAAGATCGAACGGGGCAGGTAGCGGCATGTGACCCTGACCCGTGTGAGCGTCGTCATCGAGCCCACGGCCACCGTCGCTTCTCTTCCTTGTGACTACTCTTGCGTGACGAGCTCACATGAAGATCTTCATCCGTAATCTCGTGCTGTGCGCGCTACCGCTCATGTTTGCGATGGGGGCGGGCTATGGCTTCACGAGGATCCAAGGGTCCTGCGGCGCCATGGTGGGCGCGCTGTTCGCCGCCAAGTGCGCCGGGCGGCAGCGCCAGTACCAGGCGAGGTTTCAGCTGGCTGGGGCGGGCTTCGGCATCGTGCTCGCGGCCACCCTGGGCACCTGGCTGGAACATCGCGGGCGGCGCGCCGTACAACGGACAACTTCTGCCGTACAACGGACACCTCTTGAAGGAGAGCCGTCATGAAGCGCATCGGGGCGATCGTGGCGTTGTCGCTGCTCGCCGGTGGGGGTCTCGCCGCGCAGGACACGACCAAGGCAGCAGCGGCGCCCGCTCAGCCGGCCGCCGCCAGCGTCAGCGTCGATGAAGCAGCGGTCGCGAAGAACGTGGTCGACCGAGTGGCACAGGACACGGGATCGGTGTTTCCCGTGGACGTAGGCCAGCTCGTCCTGTGGACCAAGGTGAGCGGGGCCGGCGGAATAGCGATCCACCACGTGTGGTTCCACGGGGACACACAGGTGGGCGACGTCGAGCTGCAGGTGGGCGGCTCACCGTGGCGCACCTGGAGTCGAAAGTCTGTGCCGGCGGACTGGACCGGGCCGTGGCACGTCGAGGTGAGGGACGCGGCGGGGACCGTGCTGAAGCGGATCGACTTCACGGTCGGGCAGTAACCGTCACCTCACCGTAGCGTCATCCACGCCGCGAGCGCGGCCGTCTTCTCGTCGGCGCGCCAGGGGCCGTCGATCGCGCGCCCCAGCTCCTGCACCGCGCGCTTCACCTGGGATTCCGAGCGGCGCAGCGCCGTCGCCCCCTCCGGATATGCCTCGCGCTCGACCAGCACCGAGGCCCGGAGGCCGAACGATCGACACGCCCGCTCGAGCACCGTGCGGAACAACCGGCCCTCGAGGGCGTGCGCCCGGATGTGGTCGTTGGCGATGCGCGCCGGATCGATGTCGCTTCCGACGACGAGCGCGGCACGACTCACCGCGTGGCCGGTTCTCCGATACTCCTGCAACAGCCGCCGCACCGACCGGCGCGTGATCCGCGCCACCACGCTCCGCAGGCGCCGCTCGAGCTTCGCCCCCTGCGCCGGCGCCGCACCCATCACCGCGTGGTACGGCTGGCGGGAGGTGGGAACCGCGGGGTCGCTCAACTCGATCACACGCCGGTCGGCCACGTGCGGGGCCCGCGCCGGGCCTACCAGCAGAACCGCCGTGGCCCAGCCGGATTTGACGCGGAATCCAACCGCCGCCTGCGCGCTCATGCGCTGCTTCAGGGCGCCGGGGGGGACCGCCGGCCGAGCCGCTGCGCGAACAACCAGCGCCACAGCTTGGGCTCATTGTACGCCGATTCCCAGGAGTTGTGTCCCACTCCCGCGTACTCGGTGTAGCGCACGTCGCCGCCGCCACGGCGCAGCGCCTGCGCCATGCTGCGCGACTCGCTGACCGGGACCGCGCCATCCGCGTCACCGTGGAACAGCCATACGGGCGTGTCCACGAGTCGCGCAGCCACGTAGGCGTAGGGATCGGCCGCGTCGGCGGGAACGCCGGCCACGCGGATGCTCGCGAGAGCGCTCGGGGACCGGATGCCCCCGCAGATCGGCACCAGCGCAGCGAACCGGCCGGCGTGCTCGAGGGCCAGTTGCCACGTGCCGTAGCCACCCATCGAGAGGCCGGTGAGATAGACGCGCGCCGAGTCGCCGCGGAACTCGTGCAGCGCGGCGTCCAGGGCCTGCATCGCGGCGCGCGCCGGCGCGCCGCTCCACACGCTGTCGCGCGGCGCCTGTGGCAGCACCACGACCGCTGGGAACGACTCGGCCCGGCCCTTCACGACGGGTCCGAGCCCCACCATGGTCTGGAGGTCGCCGTCCGCCCCGCGCTCGCCGGCGCCGTGCAGGTACAGGATGACGGGTGGGCGCCCGCCGCGCTCGGCGTGGCGCGGCACGAACACCTGGTAGCGGTACGTCGCGCCGTCCACGGTGGTGGTCCGCACCACGAACCCGACCGGCGCCGGCGTGGGACCCTCGCGCGCGACTCCGTGGCACGCGAAGCTCGCGAGGCCGGCGAGCAGCAGGCCGGCGGGCTTCACGCCTTGCGCTGCCTCGCTTTGTCCTCCTGCCCACCGCCCCCGACGGCGACGACGCGATCGCGGCCCCCCGACTTCGCCTGGTACATCGCGGCGTCGGCGCTGGCGATCAGCGTTTCCGGCGTGTCGCCGTGCGACGGACACTCCGCCACGCCGATGGAGAGCGACATCCGCCCCTCGCCGAACGTCTCGTCCGCCACACGGGCTCGAATACGCTCCGCCACCAGCGCGGCCGTGGTGACCGTCGTCTCGAGCAGCACCACCAGGAACTCCTCCCCGCCATAGCGCGCCACGCAATCCACCGCGCGCGTCGTCTTACGCAGGATGTCCGCAATCTTCGTCAGCGCCGCGTCGCCCGCGAGGTGCCCGTGCGTGTCGTTGTATTGCTTGAAGTGATCGACGTCCGCCAACAACACCGAGAACGGACGCCGCAGCCGGCGCGAGCGCTGTGCCTCGCTCGACAGCGTTTCCATGAGGTGTCGCCGGTTGTACAGGCCGGTGAGGGCGTCCGTGACGGAGAGCCGCTCCAGCTCCGCCTGGCTCTCGCGTTCCCGCAGGCGGGAGACCAGGGTGTTGAACACCTGGGTCAAGAAGCCCACCTCACCGGTCGCGACCACCGGCAGGTCCACCGAGAGATCCCCGGCGGCCACGCGCGCCGCGGCCTTGGTGAGACGCCCGAGCGGCCGGACGATCAAGATGCCCAGGCCGCCGGCCATCAAGCCCACGCCCGCGAGCAGCGCGAGGAGGATCACTCCGGGACTGCCGCTCGACCGCACCACCTGGCGCTGGGTCTCCTCCCGCGGCAGCTCGGCGACCGCCGCCAAATGCAGCGGGGGCACGCGCCGCAGCGTGCCGACGACCTCCCGCCCGTCGGCGCGCTTGTACACCACGCTCGTGCCTTCCTTGTCGAACAGCGCCTGCGTGGTGGTCTTGAGGAGCCGCGTCCGCATCAGCTCCGCGGAGCTGACGCGTGATCTCATGACCAGCTTGCCCTCGTCCGTCACGAGATAGACGTCACCCGGCTCGCTCGGCCCGAGCCGCTGCAGGATGTCCGCGACGGACCGCAGGTTCAACTTTGCGATGAACGCCCCGAGGAACCGCCCATCCGTCTGGCGGACCGGCACGGCGAGGACGATCGCGGGTTTGCCGATGCCGGCATCCCAGTACGCCTCGCCCACGAGCGCGTCACCCGTCTGGAGGCCGTTCAGCCTTTCCAGGGTCAGCTGCATGCCGGCGGTGCGACCGGCACTGCTCGCGGCCGCTCGCCCGCGGGCGTCGAGAACCAGCAGTGCCTCGCAGCCGGTACAACGCTCGCGAACCGAGTTCAGGTAATCGCGCAGCCGGCCGACCGCCTGGGCGCCGGCGCTTCCCGGCCGCATCCGGGCGAGGTTCTCCGCCACCACGTAGGAGCTCGCGGCGGTTCGCTGATCGGATAGCCGTTCGGTGAGCCAGTTGTTGAGCTCCCGCGCCGTCTCGGAGCTCACGCTGCGGAGCTCTGGAGCGATGGTGTCGTCGAGCGGCTGCGGATTGCGCCGGTACGAGGCCAACGTCACGACCGCCGGCAGCAGCAGCGCCAGGACGGCGAACGCCAGGACTTTGCTCCTCGACGAATCGAGGTGCAGCGCATTGAGCGGACGGGCGACGCGTTCTTCCCAGAAGGTCACAGGCAATTACCTCGAGAACTCCGCGAAGAGCGACCGGCGGGCATCGGGCAGACACACCACCGATGCGCAACATGAAACTGGGGCGGGAGGACTCGAACCTCCAACTTCCCGGTTAACAGCCGGGCGGTCTGCCAGTTGACCTACACCCCAATGCCACCGCAACCACCCCACACACCGTGAACAGCCCCTAGGACCTAGACGCACAGACGCACAGCGGTTAACAGGAGTGAGGGGCCAGGAAAACTTGCGCCCCCGAGAGCCGGGGGCGCGTTCACGAACCTGCTGTGACGCTACGCCGCCCGGCCGGCATTCAGACTCCGGTTGCGGTTCGAGCCGGGAACGGCGAACGTCAACATGGGCCAAGAGTACTATCGCCCGGTGCCGCAAGCAAGGGACCCGATGCCCCCGGTCATCACACCCGCCACGCACGCCGACTTCCCCGCGATCGTCGGGCTGCTGGAACGGAACGCGCTGCCGCGCGCCGGGCTCGAGCAGCAAGTCACGACCATGCTCGTCGCAAAAGAGGGCGAGCAGCTCGTCGGCACGGCCGCGCTAGAGGTGTACGGCGCGGCCGCCCTGCTGCGCTCCGTCGCGGTGGCCGCCGAGCGGCGCGGCCAGGGGCTCGGGCAGACCCTCACCGCCGCGGCGCTGGACCTCGCCAAGCGGCGAGGCGTCCGGACCGTCTATCTCCTCACCGAGACCGCAGCGGCATTCTTTCCCAAGCTCGGGTTTCGGCCGATCGCCCGCTCGGAAGTGGTGCAGGCGGTGCTCGAGTCCCCGGAGTTCACCACCGCATGCCCGGCGAGTGCGGTGGTGATGGCGCGGTCGCTCAGGTGACCGATTTCGCCCGCCTCGCCCGCTCCGACTGGCTCAGTCTGGCGGACGCCTTCTACCGGCACCTCGATGCGACCTTCGCGCATCTGTCGCCGGCGGCCTGGGAGCGCCCCACCCCCTACCTCGGCTGGCGCGCGCGCGACGTGCTCGCCCACATGACGAGCGCGATGCCCGTGAATTTTCGCCAGGTGCTCGACCGCGCGCTCGCCGACAACCCCGCGGCCCCGCCGGAGTTCGACACCTTCACCCGGAACGCCCGCGAGGTCCGGCGACGCCGCGCCACGCCGATCCGTACCCTGCTGGACGAATTTCACCGCGAGCTCGACGCGCTCATGGCAACCTACCGCAGGATGAGCGACGCCGAGTGGGAGAAACCGGCCTGGTTTTTCGTGGGACGCGTCCGCGTGCGGACGCTGTTTCTCGTGCAGTTCGCGGACAACGTGTTTCACGAACGCGACCTGTTGGCGTCGCACGGCGCCTGGCGCAGGCTCGACCCGGAATTCGCCGCGCCGCTGGTGGACTGGTTCCTGCGTGAGTACCGGCCGGCGACCTTTCGCCTCGACCGCTCGGACGGCCTGCGCGCCACGATGCGCTACCGACTCGCGGGCCCCGCGGGAGGGGAGTGGTGCCTCACCGTGGCCGACGGGACCTGCCGAGTGGACCGCGGCGAGGGCGGGACGGCCCGGCCCGATGTTACTCTCGAGGCCGACGCCGAGGAGCTGGTCGTGGCCGCGCAGGCCCGCGCCGCGCCGTGGGTGGGCCGAATCGCCCGCATGGTCGATTGGGTGCGCGGCCCGGGTCGCGCCGAAGACGTCGCCGCGGCGATCACCGGCGCGGTGAGCCTCGGCTGGGCCCTCGCGCGCCGGCGGATCCGCGTGAGCGGTGACCGGCTGATCGCGAGCCGCCTGAACCGCGCATTCTGGCACTTCTGGGAGCGGACGGCGATGACGCGGAGCAATATCGCGAAAGGCTAGTCAGACAGTCACGCGCGCGTCGATCCAGGCGCCGTTCTTCGCGTGTGACTCCACGGCCGCGGCGATGAATCTGACGCCGCGGGCGCCGTCTTCGACGGTCGGGACCAGCAGCGCCCGGGGATCAGGAGCGTGCTTGGCGCGCCGCGCCCGGATCTGCTCGGCGAGATCCCGATAAAGATTGGCAAACCCCTCGAGATAGCCCTCGGGGTGGCCGGCCGGAATGCGGGTCGCGTGCGCCGCAGCCGCACCGAGGCGGGGCCCGCCGCGCGACAAGGTTTGCGGCGGCCCGCCCACCAGCGAGAGCCGCAGCTGGTTGGGGTGCTCCTGGCTCCACTCCAGCCCGGCCTTGTCGCCGTACACGCGCAGCCGCAAGCCGTTCTCGTTCCCGGGCGCCACCTGACTCGCCCACAGCATGCCGCGTGCGCCGCTCTCGTAGCGCAGCAGGATGTGGGCGTTGTCATCGAGCCTGCGACCCTCGACGAAACGGCCCAGGTCGGCCGCCAGCTCGCGGGCGTGCAGTCCCGTGACGAAGCCGGCGAGATGGTAGGCGTGGGTGCCGATGTCGCCGAGGCAGCCCCCGGGGCCCGCACGCGCCGGATCGACCCGCCAGCCGGCTTGTTTGTGCCCGGTGTCTTCCAGCTTGCTCGACAACCAGTCCTGGACGTACTCCGCCTGGACGACGCGGACGGTGCCCAGCTCGCCGGCGGCCACCATCTCGCGCGCCTGCCGCACCAGCGGATAGCCCGTGTAGTTGTGCGTGAGGCCGAAGACGAGGCCGCTGCGCCGCACGGCCTGCACCAGGTCGAGCGCATCCTCCACGGTCGTGGTCATCGGCTTGTCACAGATCACGTCGATGCCCCGGTCGAGAAAGGCGCGGGCGATGGCGTGGTGACTGTCGTTCGGGGTGACGATGCTGACGACCTCGACGCCGTCGGACCGCTTTGCTTCGGCCGCCGCCATCTGGGCGAAGCTCGTGTACACCCGGTCCGGTGCGAGCGCGAGATCGGCGCCTGAGTCCCGGGCGCGCTGGGCGTCGGACGACAGGGCGCCCGCAACGAGCTCGAATTGTCCGTCCAGACGGGCGCACAGGCGGTGCACGGCTCCGATGAACGCACCGCGCCCGCCCCCGACCATGCCGAGCCGCAGCGGGCGAGACGTGCGCGCGTCCGATGTCGCGTCGACCATGGTCGGCTCCCCCGTCAGGCGACGCCGAGCATGCGGCGATTGGCAGCCACGTCGGCGCCGGCACCGGCGAAGTCGTCGAACGCTTTTTCGGTGACGCGGATGATGTGGTCGGCGATGAACTTCGCTCCTTCGCGAGCGCCGTCCTCGGGGTGCTTGAGACAGCATTCCCACTCCAGCACCGCCCAGCCGGGATAATCGTACTGGGCGAGCTTGGAGAAGATCGCCTTGAAGTTCACCTGGCCGTCGCCCAGCGAGCGGAAGCGTCCGGCCCGATCGATCCACGGCTGGAACCCACCATACACGCCCTGGCGGCCGGTCGGGTTGAACTCGGCGTCCTTGACGTGGAACATGCGGATCCGCTCGTGATACAGGTCGATATACTCGAGATAGTCGAGCTGCTGCAGCACGAAATGGCTGGGATCGTACAGGAGATTGCAGCGCTTGTGCCCGCCGACGCGATCGAGAAACATCTCGAACGTCACGCCGTCGTGCAGATCCTCACCGGGATGGATCTCGAAGCAGAGGTTGACGCCTGCTTCGTCGAACGCGTCGAGAATCGGCCGCCAGCGCCGCGCCAGCTCGTCGAACGCCGTCTCGACCAGACCCGCCGGTCGCTGGGGCCAAGGATAGAGGTACGGCCATGCCAGCGCGCCGGAGAACGTCGCATGCTCGGTTAGCCCAAGCCGGCGCGACGCACGCGCCGCCAGCTTGAGCTGCTCGACCGCCCAGGCGGTACGTGCCTGTGGCTTGCCGCGCACCTCTTGAGCCGCGAATCCGTCGAACGCCGTGTCGTAGGCGGGATGCACGGCGACCAGCTGGCCCTGCAGATGCGTCGACAGCTCCGTCACCTGAAGGCCGCCCTCGGCCAGGACGCCGCGAACGTCGTCGCAGTACGTCTGGCTCTCGGCCGCCTTCTCGAGGTCGAACAGCCGTCGGTCCCAGCTGGGAATCTGTACTCCCTTGAAACCCAGCCGGGCAGCCCATGCGGCGATCGCCGCCAGGCTGTTGAACGGCGGCGCATCGCCGGCGAACTGCGCCAGGAAAACGGCCGGCCCTTTGATCGCCCTCATGGCGTGTCCTCCCTAGTATCGCATGCCGCTCTTGTCGGCGAACGCCTTCATCGCCGCCTCCTGCTCCGGCGTGAGGCGTTCGGGGATATCCACGTGCACCTCGACGTACTGATCGCCGCGCCGGCCGTTCTTCTCGATCCCCTGCCCCACGATGCGGAACTTCTGCCCGGGCTTGGTCCCCGGCGGGATCTTGAGGACGACGCGGCGTCCATCGAGTGTCTTGACCTTGATCTTGGAGCCGAGCAGCGCCTGCGCGAGGTTCACCGGCACGGTGCACACGATGTCCAGCCCCTCGCGCCGGAAGAACCGGTCGGGCTCGACCTGCAGCATCACGACGACGTCGCCTTTCCCCTTCGTCCCTTGCCCACGGAGACGCAACTTCGTGCCGTCCTCGGTGCCCGCGGGTACCGTGAGCACCAGGCGCTTCTCGACCCGCACCTCGCCGCTGCCGCCGCAGGTGCGGCACCGCTCCGAAGGCACCCGGCCTCTGCCACGGCACACCGGACACGGGCGATTCACGGCGAAGCCGCCCTGCCCGAACGAAATCACCCCACGCCCCCGGCACTCCGGGCAGGTGGACAGCGTGGCGCCCGGCGCCGCGCCGCTGCCGCTGCAGGTGGGACACACTTCCGCCATCGGCAGCGTCACCGGCACCTTACCTCCCAGCGCCGCGACGCGGAACGGGATCGTGACCGTGGTCTCGATCTCGTCCTCGTCGTCCGCGCGTCCCCCGCCCTCCGCGCTACGCCGGCCGAAGATGCTCGAGAACAGGTCTCCCAACCCGCCGAACGAGCCGAGATCCGACAGATCGAAATCGACCCCGGGGCCTTGCGCCCCGGCCCCCGTGCCCCGCGCCCCGCCCGCTCCCGCATACGCGCCGTAGCGGCGCACCTGGTCGTAGCGCTTGCGCTTCGCGGGATCGCTCAGCACGTCCTGCGCTTCGTTGATCTCCTTGAAGCGCTCGGCCGCCTGAGCGTTGTTGGGATTGCGATCGGGATGGTATTGCTTGGCGAGCCGCCGAAACGCCTTCTTGATCTCATCCACCGTCGCCGTCTCAGGGACCCCGAGGACTTGGTAATAGTCCTTCGCCGCGGCCATCAGCCGCTCTCACCCCGCGGGCGCGGCGACTGCGCACCGCCGTCCTGCGGTCGTCCCTCCTGCCAGGTCAGCACCGTCACGCGCGCCGGTCGGATCAGCGCCCCGCTCAGCTGATAGCCCGGCTGCAGTACGGCACCGACGGTGTGGTCCTTCGCCGGATGGTCCGCGGGACCCGTCGTCACCGCCTCGTGCAGGTTGGGATCGAACGGCACGCCGATCTGGTCGATCCGGGTCACGCCGATCGCCTCGAGCTCCTTCCAGAGCTTGCGCTCCACCATCTCGACCCCGTCATGGATCGTTTTCGCATCGGTTTGGCCGGGATCGACGTGCGCGAAGCGGGCGAGATCGTCCAGCGCGTCTACCAGGCGATGCAGCAGGTCCGCCTGCGCCCTGGCCCACAACTCGGTCCGCTCCTTCTGGGTGCGCTTGCGGAAGTTGTCGTATTCGGCCGCCAGTCGCAGATGACGGTCTTTCAGCTCGGCGAGCTGCGCCTCGAGACGCGCCACCGCCTCTTCGGGCGGCTCGAGCAGAGCCCCCCCACCCGCGCTCGCGGCCGTCGGGTCCGGCACGGTCGGCTCGGCACCGTCCGCCGGGTCGACGGGCTGGCGTTGTTCGTCATAGTGCTTCATAGCTCGTCGCTTCACCAAGCAATCGGCGTGCCGATCAGCGCGCGTCGTTCTGGCGGAGTCGGTCCCGGTAACCGGCGGTTTATCACCATTGTTCAAGAAGCTAGCTGTCAGAACGGCACGGGTAAACTCGGGCTGCGCGCCCGCACTCAGGGAGCTACGAGCGGTCGAGCTGCGCGTCGACGAATCCCAGGATATCTCCGACGGCCCGCTCCCGCTGCGGGTCGTGCAGGATTTCGTGATACATCTCCGGGTACCAGCGCACCTCGGCTGCGCCCGTGAGGCCATCCGCGAAGGCGCGACCGAGGTGCGCGTCCACGACGCGGTCTTCACCCGCGAGCAGGAACAGGAGCGGGCTTTCGATCCGCTGGGCGTCGGCCACGACGGCCCCCTGCGCCCACCTGATCTCACGCCACGCGCCCGGTGAAATCACCTCGTAGACGGCTGGATCCTCGCTGTACGCTTTGTTCACCGCCGGATCGCGGCTGAGCTGCTCGGGATCGAGGTGCAGCGGCATGGAGAGCGTCGGCCACAAGTCCTGTAATACCCGCCCCGCCACCCGCGTCCACGCGGGCGCCTTGAACGCGGGTCCGAGCCACGGGCAGCAGACCACGGCAGCGGCGATCGGATCGCTCGGTTGGGTCTCGAGGTAGCGCAGCGTCACGAGCCCGCCAAATCCCAAGCCGAGCAAGAGCTGGCGCCCCTCGGTGCGGAGCCGCACGGCGCGCCGGAACGCCTGCAGGTCGCCGAGCAGCTGGCTGAACCGCGACAGGTAGCCCGGGCGGCCGCCGGAGCGCCCGTGGCCGCGCTGGTCCAGCAGATACGCGGCGAGATCCGCGTCCCGCAGGCGTTCGCCCACCTCACGCCAGCGGCCCGCGTGGTCCGCCCAGCCGTGCAGCAGCAGCACGGCGGCGCGCGGTCGCGGCGGCTCATACGCGTCGTACACGAGCTGGGTGCCGTCGGGCGCGGCGAGGGTCGGCATCAGGCGCGGGCCAGGAGCCGGCGCAGCAGGTCGAGCGCCGCCTGAGCGGCGCGCCGGCGCACCTCCTCGCGGTCACCCGGGAACACGCGTTTCACCGCGCGGGTGTCGGTATCGACGCGCGCGGCGAGCCACACGGTCCCCACCGGCTTCTCCGGCGTGCCGCCTCCCGGTCCCGCGATCCCGGTGACGGCGATGCTCGCCTCGGTCGAGAAGAGCCGCTGGGCGCCTTCCGCCATCGCGCGCACGGTCTCCTCCGAAACGGACCCGTGCGCTTGCAGCGTTTCGAGCGGCACTCTGAGGGCGGCAGTCTTGATGACGTCGGCGTAGGCGACCACGCCGCCGATGAACGTGTCGGAGGCCCCCGGAATGTTGGTGATGCGCTCCGCGACCATGCCTCCCGTGCACGACTCGGCGACGCCCAGCCGCTGGCGTTTGCGCCGCAACGCCTCCAGAACCACGGCGGCGAGATCGGCCCCGTCGTCGCCGTACCAGTGCTCGCCCGCGAGCTGCTGCAACCGCCCGGCCGCGGTCGCGAGCCGCGTCTCGGCGTCGCCCTGCTCGAGGCTCCACGCGGTGAGCCGCAGGTCCACCCCGTCCGTCGACGGCAAATAGGCGAGCGTGAGCGGCGCGATCTCCGTTTCGATCGCTCCCAACCGCTCGGCCAGCGCCGACTCGGGCACGCCGGTGGTGCGCACGGTGCGCGACAACACGACCCGCGGCCGGGCTCCGGGCGAGTCGCGGCGCACCAGCCGCGGCAGCACTTCCTCCACCAGCAGCCCTCGCATCTCGCGCGGCACGCCGGGGAGCAGCACGGCGACCCGGCCGCGCGCGTCCTCGATCCACAGCCCCGGCGCGGTGCCGCGCGGATTGGGCAGGATGGTCGCCCCCTCGGGCACTTCCGCCTGGGTGCGGTTGACGGCGGGCATCGGTCGTCCCAACCGCTGGAATCGGGCGGCGATCCCCGCCAGCAGCCCCTCGTCCAGCACCAGCCGCTTGCCGAACAGCTCCGCGACGACGGTCTTCGTCATGTCGTCGCGCGTGGGGCCAAGACCGCCGGTCGTCACCAAGCAACCAGTGCGTTCCAGCGCCTCGGCCACGGCCGCGCGGATCGCGTCCGGCCGATCGGCGACTGTGACGCGGCGGGTGATCTCGGCACCCACCGCGGCCAGGGCGCGGCCCAGCTCGGCGGCGTTCGAGTCCACGGTGTACCCGAGCAGCAGCTCCGTGCCGATGGTGACGATTTCGAGCTTCACCCGCGGCCTTTGAGCAGCGCGCGATAGCGGTAGAGGTACACGCCGAGCGAGTACACCGTGAGCAGGATGGCTCCCGCCAGGGTGACGGCCACGACGGCTCCATGGAACTTGTCCCAGAAGTTGCGGAACCAGCCCGCGAAGGGATGGGCGGCCAGCGCGTCCTTCCAGGCGAACCAGAACAGCGTGGCCCCGATGAACACGTTCTGGACCACGGCCTTCAGCTTGCCCGCGCCCATCGCCGGGATGACCACGCCGCGCCGCCTGGCAAAGAAGCGGAACGCCGTCATGAGGAGCTCGCGGCCGACGAGCAGCAGCGCCACCCACACCGGGAAGCTGCCCCACCAGGGGATGCGGTAGTCGACCAGGATGGTGGGGTGGCGGGTGAGCCAGAAGATCGGGATCAACGTGGCGAACAAGAGCAGCTTGTCGGCGATCGGGTCGAGCAGCTGCCCCAATTCGCTCACCTCGTTGCGCCGGCGGGCGAGGTAGCCGTCCACCACGTCCGAGGCACTGGCCGCGAGGAAGATCAGGAAGGCGATGACCTTGGGCCAGTACCCCTGAATGAAGGGGAGCAGGGCGATGACCGGCGTGAGGCAGATGCGCGCGAGGGTGAGGATGTTGGGCAGGGTCCACCGCATGGGACCGTCCCCCTAGCTCAGCGTCTTCAAGACCGTTTTGCTGACCGTCTTGAGGGTGTCGAACACGCCGTCGCCGCGCACCGCCACGGCTTCGAGGTAGGGCGCGCGCCCGACCCACTCGTGGCCCGCCTTCTCGATCAGGTTCTCCCCGGGGTGCAGGGGATCGGGGACGATTTTCTGCTGGGCCCCGTCTTCGACCGGCCAGCCGGGGTTGAGCGACGCCTGGAGATCCTTGACCGGCGCGGCATTCGGCAGGTCGCGCTTGTTGTACTGGATCACGAACGGAATCCTGGTCAGGTCGTAGCCGTACTCGGACATGTTGTCGTACAGGTTCTGCATCGACTCGACGTTCGCCTCCATGCGCTCGATCTGGCTGTCGGCGACGAACACGATCCCATCCACGCCCTTCAGGATCAGCTTGCGGCTCGCGTTGTAATACACCTGGCCCGGCACGGTGTAAAGGTGAAACCGCGTCTTGAACCCGCGGATCATGCCGAGATCGACGGGGAGGAAGTCGAAGAACAGCGTGCGCTCGGTCTCGGTGGCGAGGGAGATCATCTTCCCCCGCGTGTTGGGGGAGACCTTGCCGTAGATGTGCTCCAGGTTGGTGGTCTTGCCGCCCAGGCCGGGACCGTAGTAGACGAGCTTGCAGTTGATCTCGCGGGACGCATAGTTGATCATCGACATGGGCGCGTCCCCTTACCCGAAGAGTTTGTCAATTTCGTCTTCCGCGCCCTCGAGCAGCCCCTTCTGCGGCGCGGACGGTCCCCCCCCCGCGCCCACGCGATTGAACATCTCCTCGAACACCTTGGTCAGGCTCTCCACGACGCCCTTCCCCTTGAGCTTCACGAGACCGAGCGTGGTGCGCTGGTCGAACAGCACGACCAGGATGACCCGCTTCGCCACGTCGGCGAGAAACATCGACTCCTTCTGCCCCTGGTGGACGAGCGACGCGAATTCGTGCTCGCCGATCATCTTGGCGAGCTGATCGTTGGCTGAGAAGTCGGCGGCCGTGAGCGAAGCGAAGGCGGCCGAATCGAACTGCGGCGGGTCACCCACGGTGGCCACGAGCTGGCCGGTGCGGTCCACCAGCAGCGCGCAGCGGGCGTTCGCCTCGCGGAGGAACGCCTGGAGATGCTGCTGGATCTGCTTGAAATCGTTTTCCGAAAACGACCAGCTCGCCGCACCCGCCATCGCGTTCCCTCGGTCAGTCGGCCTCGGACATGTCCCGCCGCGCGAGCAAGGCCTGCGCGATGGTCACACCGTCGGCATACTCGAGATCCCCTCCCACCGGCAGGCCGCGCGCGATCCGGGTCACGCGCACGCCCGTGGGTTTGAGCGCCTGCTGCAAGTACGTGGCGGTGACCTCGCCTTCCATCGAGGGGTTCGTCGCGATGATCACCTCGCGGACCCCGGCGCCGTTGGCGACGCGCGCCACCAGGTGGTCGACATGCAGCGCCTCGGGCCCCACGCCCTCCAGCGGGGAGAGCCGCCCGCCCAGCACGTGGTAGTGCCCGCGGAACCGGCCCGCCCGCTCGATCGCCGCCACATCCGAGGCCTCTTCCACCACGCACAGGAGAGTCGCGTCGCGCCGTGGGTCGGTGCAGATCGCGCACGGATCCACGTCGGTGAGCGTGCCGCACACACCACAGGACGTCACCTGCTCGCGCACCCGCTGGATCGCCTCCGCCAGGCGCGCGGCGGTCTCCGCCGGCTGCTTCAACAGGTAAAACGTGAGCCGCTGCGCCGTCTTACGCCCGATCCCGGGGAGCTGGGCGAGCTCCGTCACGAGATCCTCGATGGCCGACACGGCGAACTACAGCGGCAGTTGAAACGGAAACGACGGCAGGCCCGAGGCGAGCTTCTTGACTTCCGCCTGGTACAGCTCGGCGGCGCGCTGCTGCGCCTGCGACACGGCGGCGAGCACGAGGTCCTCGAGCATCTCGATGTCCCCCTGCGCGACCGCCTGGGGATCGATCTTGATCGCGCGGATCTGGCCGCGCCCGTCGGCGGTCGCCTGCACCATCCCCCCGCCGGCCGACGCGGTCACGGTCTGCTGCGCCAGTTGGGACTGGATTTCGGACAGCCGGAACTGCATCTGCTGCCCCAACTGCAGCAGGTTGGATAAATCCGCCATACGCCGAAAGTTACCCCTCGCCGAAACGGGTGGCAAGCTACTCCAGCAACTCCAAGTCCAACGCCTCGATGGCGGTGTTGAGGCTCGGATCCCGCGCCCGCAGCGCCGTGAGCCGATCGGCCCGGACGCCCTGTTCGGTCATGCGGGCCGGGCGCGCCGCGGGCCGCTCTCCCCGCGCCGCGGCCTCCAGTTTAATGCGGATCGCATCCGTAGTGTAACGTCCCACCAGCAGCGCGACCGCGTCCCGCTGGCGCTCGATGCCCTCGACGTGCACCGGATTGGTGTCGAGCAGTCGGATCGCCAGCGTATTCCCCTCGAGCTCCGCGATCTCGGTGGCCTGGAGCAGCGCGCCCAGCATCGGGCTCTTGACGCGCGCATCCTCGACGATGCGAGGCCACAGCGCGCGGAGCCGATCGACGGTCAACGGACCCTTCTCGGGAGGGGGTACGGCCGGTGCAACTGCCGGGGAAACGGCCGGGGAAGGGTAAAGCGGGGCGGGCGAGCCGACCGCGGCATCCCGGAGGACGGCAGGCGCATCACCCTTCCCCGGCTCTTCACCCTTCCCCGGCCTCTCACCGAGGGCACGGATCACTTCCTCCAGCTCGACAGTGCGCCCCATCATCGCCCACCGCAACAGCAGCAGCTCCACGGGGAGCCGGGCGCTGCCGCCGGTGCGCAGCTGCGTCTCCATCTCCGACTGCACGGCGAGCAGGCGCACGACATCGGGAGCGGGGAGCAGGGAGCGGTACCGTTCGATCAGCGCGACCATCCCTTCCGTAAGACCCTCCGGCTTGCCGTCCAAGCCGACCAGCAGCACGGCCCGCAACACCTCTCCCGCCCCGGCGACGAACTCGCCCAGATCCGCGCCGGCGTCGACGAGCCGCGCCACCAGCGGGAACACGGCCTTCGCATCGCGCTCGGCCACGAGCCGGAGCAGCTCACCGTACATCTCGTCGGGGATGAGCCCGAGCACGTCGCGTACGCGCTGTGCCGTCACCGGCCCCTCGCCGAAGGACAGCACCTGGTCGAGAATCGACAGGCCATCCCGCATGCCGCCGTCGGCGCTCCTGGCGATCAGCTGTACGGCGTCGTCGTCCGCGGCCAGACCTTCGGCGGCGAGCACCTGCTTCAGGCGGTCGGCGATGGCGTGCGGCCCGATGCGCCGGAAATCGAAGCGCTGCAGGCGCGAGAGGATCGGCGCCGCGCTCTGCGCGATCTTCTGCGGCTCGGTGGTCGCGAACACGAACACGACGCCCGGTGGCGGCTCCTCCAGGATTTTGAGCAAGGCGTTCCACGCCTCGCGCGTGAGCATGTGCGCTTCGTCGACGATGTACACCTTGCGACGTCCTTCCGCCGACGCGGCGTACATGGCGCGCTCGCGCAAGTCGCGGGCGTCGTCCACACCGCGGTTCGACGCCGCGTCGAGTTCGACCACGTCCAGGTTCGCTGCCCCCGTCCAGATGCGCGCGCACGAGTCGCACGCGCCGCACGGCTCACCGGCCACCCCCGCGGCTTCGGGCCGCTCGCAGTTCAACGCCATCGCCAGGACCCGCGCCGCGGTCGTCTTGCCCACGCCGCGGGGCCCGGCGAAGAGATAGCCGTGCGCGACGCGGCCCGCCGCGACCGCCCCGCGCAGCGCCGCGGCGACATGGGTCTGCACGATCAGGTCGGAAAAACGCTTGGGGCGGTACTTGCGAGCCAAGGCGATCATGCGAACCAATCTAGCGAGAATTGCGGACTGCAATCGATGTGGTATGCCCCAGGCTACCCGCAGCGACACCCGGCATCGTTTAGCGCTGCTCCCTGCGGGGGCCTGACGCGGTTCACGAGCGGACGACCTGCGGACCTGGGGCACTGAAAGCTAGTAGAACAGGAAACGGGAGAACAGGGATAGACGCACAGCGGTAAACAGGGGACAGGAAACAGGAAGGCGCTACCTACGCGGGCGCACCACCTCGACCGACACGGTGGCCGTGAGGCCGGCGGAGATCGTCAGGTCGGTCGTGCCGAGGGCGACCGGCTTGAATCTGATGGCGGCGGTGAGGCTGTCGGATTGCACCCCCACAAACCGCAGCAGCTGACTGCGGACGTTGTATTGCCGCAGCACGTCCTGCAACGTGCGCGACAGGCTCGTCGTGGGAATCAGGTTGCCGTAGCCGTCGCGCGCCTTGATAGTCAGGGCGAACGGGACGTCGCGCTCCACGATGATGCGCCCGCCGTCGACGCGCGCACCGTCGCGCTCGAGGATCAGCTCGACCGCCGGACCCGGGTCCACGTGGAGGGTCTCCGCCGCCTGCACGGAATCGAGCGACGCGGTGACGAGCGCCAGTCCGGCTTGCGACCCGAGGGTCACGTCGACCCGCGCGCGACCGGTCGAGTCGGTGACGATCGAGTCCCGGGCGATCTGCGCGTTGCGGACGCGGAACACGACCACGCGTCCCGGAAGCGGCCTGCCGGACGCGCTGCGGGCCTGGAACACGAGCTGCTCCGGCAGCAGCGTGCGGGCGACACCCCGTTGTCCGCCGCCGCCGACGAACCCGGTCCCGGCACTGGACACGGGTCCCCCGAACACCGCTTCCAGCGACGCCAGCCGCTCGCCCCGCACCCGCAGCTCGACGCGCCCGGGCCGCCGCACCGCGGCCGCCTGAATGACGAACGCCGCTCGGCCGAGCGAGTCCGTGACACGCGTATCGACGGCGATGCCCATGTCGGCGCGCTCCCCCCGCAACTCGAGGGGCTCGTTCGATACGGGGTTGCCGAAGGAATCTCGTACCGCCACCTGCACGGCGAACGGCCCCTCTTGCGCACCGCCCAGCTCGAACCGCGCCGGCCGCACATCCGCCACGGCGGGCCGCCCCGCACGCACAGCCAGCTCGATGGTGGGACGACCCGGCAGCGCGGCCCCGGTGGCGGACACCACCTCGAAGTGGTACGTGACCGCCTGCCGGCCCGCCGGCACGCGGAATACCGCCAGCCCGCTGTCGTCGGTGACCCCAGGCACGTCCCGCCCGGTGCCGCCGTGCAGCGCCAGGGTGACGCCGCGCTGCGGGGCGTCTCCCCGTCGCACCGCGACCCGGAGCAACGCGTCCGTCCCGACGAGCACCGACGTGCGCGCGGGCACCGGCATCACTGTGAGCTGCGCGGCGGACGCGGGCACGGTGGCGGCCGGCGTCTCGGCCGGCGGCGCTGGACTCGCCAGGGTCACCGTGGCGCGGGACGCTTGGCGGGCCGAGCAGCCGCCCACGCTACTCATCACGTCCGCGTCCGCGCCCAGATCGCGCAAATCCGCCCAGTCGCGCTCGGTGGGTCGAAACGCGAGGCAGTTGCGACGCACCAGGTCCGCCACCTCACCCTTTCGAATGATCGGGCTCGAGAGCAGACGGATCAGGTCCGTCTTGCGCAACGGCTCGGTCCCCTGGGCGGCGAGCAGCACCGGCAGGGCGAGCCCCAGCAGACCGCCGACCGAGCGTTTCACGGCCGCGCACACTTGGAGCGCTCGAACCGGCGCTCCACGGCGTCGACGTCCGAATAGAGCGAGCGATCGCGGACGTTGCGCACGGAGTCGAGGGCACCGGCGTCGTCCTTGCGCGCCGCGTTGTACGACGTCCAGCGCTCTTCCAGATCGACCAGGCCGCGCGCCAGGTCGGCACACGCCATCTTGCGGCCGTCGAACAGGCGGGCGCGCAGGTCGAAGGCGCCGACGGCGAGCGCCACCGTATCGGCCATGCGATCGACCCGATCCCGCGGCGAGGGCGCAGCCACCGGGCCGGCCTTGACCGGACCGCGGCTGGAAGCGAGCGCGTGGTAGACGTTGAACAGCACGGCCCCGGCGACCACGCCGAGCGCGGCGTACCCCGCCAGCCGCGCGACCCGCGCGACACGCTGGTGCCGCGCCGGCGAGGGCGCTGCCCCCGGAATGGATTCCTCGACGTTGTCGGGGAACAGGAGGCGCGGCTGGACTTCGAGTCCAGGGTTCGACACCCGGTCCGAGGTGAAAATCGACTCCTCGGTGCGGTAGTTGACCCACGCGAGGTCGCTGACCTTTCGACCGTCCGGCAGCAGCGACGCCGCGTCGAGCAGCTCGTAGAATGGCAGGTACTGGCTCGCGCTGGCGCCGTCGGTCGCAATCCGGAAGAACCCGCCCAGCGGCGCGTGTCCGGGCGTCACCACCAGAGCCACGTGCCACGGCTCGGCGAACAGCATCGCGTGCGCCTCGATGTCGGCGGGAGACGGCTTGGGGTCGACGCCGTGGTGCGTGTGATACCAACCCAACAACTGACCGTGGTTCTTGCGCACCTCCTCCTGCACGACGGCCCACCCCTGCGACAGCGCCGGCCGGAGGTGATCTCCGGAAATGGACCACGGCAAGTGGATCGCGGATGCGATCACGACGTATGCCGTGCCGGTGTCCGGACACTCGAAGCGATTACCTGCGAGGAACCCCAGCGACGTCGCCCCGCGCGGCTTGGCCTCGACGTGGGCCTGCACGGCGGCGAAGGCGCTCTGCGTGATGAAGATCGGGTACGGGGAGTTCGTCGGAGCGCCGTCTACGGTCGGCGTCCAGAGAATCGCCGAGCCGACGGGCAACGGCCGCTTGAGCTCCGCACCTCCCGGGTCGGCCGGCCCGCCGCCGGGGAGAGGAATCGCGTCAGAGACGCGGGGACGCGCTGCAGTGCTCCGCCCAGGGTCCATCCTCAGCGCCACGCTGCAACTTCCTCGCCGTCGCTGCGGCGCCACGCCACCGAAACCAGCCGCTCCGCCATGGACGACAACCGCATGATGACCCTGTAGTTAAGGGCTGCGCCGAACCCACCCGCAGGGCCGCTCCGCCGGCACCTGTTTTCAACCCGGTCGGGGACACGACGCGCCACTGTCGCGGTTTTGCAACACCACGGCCGTGATGTCTTCCCGGCGACCGGACGCCACCACGACCAGACTCGTGGAGCCGGGCTCACGCGGTGTCACCCGCAGGACCCCGCCCAGGCTGTCTCCGCCGGCGTAATCGACGCGCAGCACGCCCCTGTCGCCCGTCGCCGCAGCGACGCGCGGCACCGGCACGGGGTTCCCCAACGCGTCCTGGCCGGTGACACGGAACAGGACGGGAGATTCGAGCGTGAAAGACACCTTACGCTCGATCGGGGTGTCGCCGCAGCGAAGCATCAGGCGCGCGGTGGCGCCAGGCTCCGGGAACAGCGTGGCCTCGCGGACCAAAGTACGAACCGTGGCGCGGACCACGGTGGCGCCGGCCTTGGGACCCAGGGTCAGGTCCACGCTGACGCGACCGCTCGAATCGGTTATGGCTTGGGCGGCTCCCAACCGCCCGTTGGTGACGTTCAGGTTCACGACTTCGCCCGCCGTCGGCCCCCCCGCCGTATCGCGAACCTGGAACACCAGGGGCAGCGCGGGCCGCGAGCCGACCAAGCCGTGCTGCCCCACGCCCGAGACGAATCCCGTGAGCATCGTCGACAGGAGCGGGCGGGGCGGGGCGCGGGGCGGAGCGGCGGCGACCGGCGGGGGGGCCACGTGCGGCGCAACGACCCGCCGCGCGGTGTCCGCCGGCGGCCGCCGGACGAGGGGCGGGCGCGCGCGGGCCGCACCAGGCCTCGGCGCGGGGCGTGCGGGCGCGGGACGGCGCGCGCAGGCATCGAGCGCGCGCAACAGGGCCGTGTCCGCCCCCAGCGACATGAGATCGGCACGGTCCCGCTCGGTCGGGGTGAAGCTCAGGCAGTTGCGCTGGACGCGCGCGGCGAGCTCGGCCGACCCGATCGTACCGACCGTCAGCAAGCGGACGAGATCGGTCTTGCGGAGCGGCTCAGCGCCGACACTCTGCCCGGGTGCCTGGCCGGCGCCGGCGAGGAGCAGCAGGGAGATGCACGTGAAATGGCGAGCTAGGGCCGTTGGCATCCCGACTTCTCGAAACGACGCTCCACTGAGTCCACGCCTGCGTACAGGGTCTGGTCCCGCACCGTGTGCGTCGGATCCAGGACGCCGGACGCGCGGCGCGCCGTGCTGTAGCTCTGCCAGCGAGCTTCGACCGCGAGCAGGCCGCGCGCGAGGACATCGCAGGCCAACTGCCGTCGGTCGAATAGCGCCGCGCGGTCGCTGAAGCCGCGCACCGCCGTCGCGAGCGAGTCCGCGACCTGGTCGAGGCGCGTAGCCGGTGGACGTGAAGCCGTCGGACCGGGCGTCGCTGGGTTCGCCTGCGGTTTCGCAGCTGGCTGCCGTGGTGACGGCACGGAGCGGCGGGGCGGCACGCTCGTCTGGGGCTTCTTCTTGAGGAACGGGATGGTGGGCAAGCGCGGCAGCGGCGGCAGTGCGGGGAGGCCATTCAGCCATACGTAAAAGCCGCCCACGCCAACGATCAGGAGGATGCCCAACAAGCGACCCCAGCGACCCCACCGGATCCGTCTGGCGCGCCGCCGCGGGACCCGCGCCGGTGGCGCGGGCTCCTCCTCGACCGCTGGCTCGGGTGCCTCCTCCATCGTTTGCTGGACATCGCCCTCGGCCTCCCCCTCCCGATCCTCGAAGATGGAAGCAAGCTCGGGGTGCGGCGGCAGCGGCTCGGGCGGAGGCTCAGGCGGCGGCTCGCGCCGCGGCGGAGGGCGTGGAGGTGGGGGCGTGGGCCGGGGCGGGGGCGGCGCCGGGCGGGCGCCGCGTTGCGGCGGCGTCGACGCGAAGTCTTCGGCCGACGTCAAGAACACCAGCTCGTCAGACTTTGGCTGCTGCCTGGGCGGGGGCGGCGGGGGCGGCGGCGGCTCTGGAGCCTCCGGCTCTGGAGCTTGCGCTTCGGGAGGCTCCGGCTCTGGAGCTTGCGCCTCTGGAGGCTCCGGCTCTGGTTCGGCCTGCTTGGGCTGGGTCCGAAACGGTCGCTCGGCGACCGGATTGTAGGCCCGGTAGTTCTTCCATGCCACGAGCGAGCGCTTCTTGCCCCCGGGTCGGAACGATTCTTCGCTCAAGAGCTCGTAAAACGGCAACACCGTCGTGGCCCAGGCCTCGTCCGCGCCGGCTCGAAAGAACCCGGCGATGGGTTGGCCGCCGGCGTCGCTCCCCAGCACGAGGGCGACCTGCCACGGCTCCGCGAAGTAGTGCTCGTGCGTCTCGATGTCGTGAGCCGACATCGAGACCGGCAGCGGCGCATGCGTGTGGTACCAGCCGATCAGGTGACCTTTTTGTTCTTCCGCCTGCGCCACGATCCGATCCCAGATACGGGTGACGACGTCGGTGGTGCGGTCGCCGTAGATCGGCTGGCTCAAACGCAGCGCCGCATCGATGACGAGATACGAAACGTTGGTGTCGGGACACTCGCACAGATCACCGACGAGGAAGCCCAGGATCCCCTGCCCCGGTGGAGGGGCGGTGGCGAGGTGCTCGCGGACGGCCGCGAGGGCGGATTGCGCGACGAACACGGGGAACGGGATGTTGCCCGGCCGGGCCCCTCCTCGTCCCCCTCCCCCCGTCCCCGGCGTGGGAGTGGCACTCCACAGGATGGACTGGGCGAGCGGGATCGGCTTGCGGAGCGGAGCGTCCGCGCTCATCGGTCCAAGATAATGTGTGGGTGCCTCACGCCCTACGGGCGTCGGCGACGATCCGCTCGAGCATCTCGGAGAGGTCGAGCGTCGGCCGGTATCCGGTCAGCCGTTGGATCTTCGAGAGGTCGGGCAGCCGCCGTTCCATGTCCTCGAACCCGCTCTCGTAGGCGGCTTCGAACTCGAGGTAGGTGATCCCCGATTCACTCCGCGTCAGTCGCTTCACGAGCCCCGCCAGCTCACGGATCTCGATTTCCTTCGTGTGCCCCACGTTGAAGACTTCGCCGACCGCCCCTGGGTGCTGCACCAGGGTGATCATCGCGTCGACGACGTCCCCGACCCAGGTGAATGAGCGGCGCTGCGTGCCGTCGCCGTAGACGGTCAGCGGCTCGCCGCGCAGCGCCTGGCGCACGAAGCGCGGCACCACCATGCCGTACTGCCCTGTCTGGCGTGGCCCGATGGTATTGAACAGCCGCATGATGGTGACGGGGATGTCACGCTCTCGCGCGTAGGCGATGCCCAGGAACTCCTCGATGATTTTCGAGGCCGCATAGCACCAGCGCGAGCGCGAGGTGGGGCCGAGCACCACGTCGTCGCTCTCCGAGAACTTGTGGCCATCGAGCTTCCCATAGACCTCGGAGGTGGACGCGAGCAGCACGCGACTCCCGCGCTCCGCCGCGAGCGCGAGCACCGTCTCCGTTGTCTTGATGTTGGTCTCGATGGTGCGGACCGGCTGCTCCATCACGAGCCGCACGCCCACGGCGGCCGCGAGGTGGAACACGACGTCGGCGGTCGCCACCAGTGGCGCCACGATGGCGCGGTCCAGCGCCGAACCCACCGTGAGCGTGAAGCCAGGCCGCCCGACGAGATGCTGCACGTTCTCGGCCGAGCCCGTGGAGAGGTCGTCGAGGACGTGGACCTGCCAGCCCCGGCCGAGTAACGCTTCAGCGAGGTGCGAGCCGATGAACCCCGCGCCGCCGGTGATGAGCGCTCGGCCTGTCACGAGACCGGGTTGGCGTCGGCGACGCGGGCCGGGACGCGCTCGTCGCCCGCGTCCCAGCGCACGCCGAAGTGCAGCAGTCGGACGGCATGCTCACGGCACAGTTCGCCCAGGGCGACGAGCCGCGCGGGCGAGAGCGATCCGACGGGCACGACGAGGTCGCTGATGTCGAGCGACCGCAGTATACCGGCGAGCTCGCCGTCGCGGACGGCACGCACGGGATAGCCCTGAAACTCGGCTCCCTCCGAACGCGGTTCGTCGTCTACGAATCCCACGGGGCGGAGCCCCAGCTCCGGTCGCGACAACATCTCGGCGAGCGCCTGGCGGCCGCTCCTATCGGCGCCGAAGATGAGGGCGCGGCGGCCCGCGAGCTGGCTCCGCTGATACACGTACTCGAGGATCCGGAACGAGAGCCGCGCGCCGGCGATCAAGGTGAGCAGGAAGTAGAGAAACAGGACCAGCGCCGCGGGCGGGGGTGGGGCACCGAGCGCGAATGCCGCGCCGGCGCCGAGCACGCCGCCCACGATCACGGCGCGGCAGGCACGCGCGGTCTCGGCGAGCCCCGCTTCACGGTAGCTCCCCCGGTACAGCCCGGCGAGCTTGAACCCGACGAGCGTCGCGGCAATCACGATTCCGACCACGGGCCAGAGGGGCGCGCCGCCACCCGGTGGTCCACCCGCGAGCGCGCGGCTCAGGAGGAACGCCCCAGCCACCGCGCCCGCGTCGTAGAGCACGTGCACGACGTGATTGTGGAGCACCCGCGTCTCGAGCAGCGGCAGGAAGGCCCCGCGATCGAACAACCGCAGCTCCTCGTACAGCCAGCGCGGCGCGATGTACAGCACGCCCGCCAGCGCGAGCAGCACCGCCGGCGGTCCCACCGCCGGCCAACGCACCGCGACGACGGCGAGCGCGCCGGTGCCGAGCGTGGCGCCGTACAGCACCGCGAGCGCGGTCCACGGCGCGAAGCCCAAGTCGCGGAGCCGGTGCGGCACGTGGCGGCGATCGGGCACGAACAGGCCCGCCCGGCCGCGCCGCAGCAGGAAGCGCTCGCGTGCCGAGCCGGGGCGCACGACGGCGAGCGCCAGCAGCAGCCGACGGGTCACCGTGAGCCCGCATTCGGCGAGCGGGACGCTAACCGCGAGCACGGCAGGCCAGGCGAGCCAGGCGCCGCCTCGCTCCAGCCCGACGAGACTCGCGACGCCGAGCAGAAAGCCGACGAGCAGGCTGCCTGAGTCGCCGAGAAAGATGCGAGGCGTGCGGAAGTTGTGCGGCAGGAAGCCGACGAGCGCGCCCGCGAGCCCGAACAGGACGGCGGTCGCCACGACGTGCCCGAGGGCAAGGCTCGTGAGCCCGAGCGCGGCCGCGGAGATCGCCCCGACCCCGCCGGCGACGCCGTCCACTACGTCGGTCATGTTCACGGCGTTGGTAAGCGTCACGATCCAGAGCACCGCGAGCGGCGGAGCGAAGGCGCCGAGCGGGATCGCGACCGTCGCCGGCGCAACGACGATCGCGTCCGGGACGCCCGTGATGCCCACCACGAGCGCAGCGGCGGCGAGCTCGAGGGCGAGCTTCACGCCCGCGGGGAGGCCGCGGACGTCGTCCACCGCGCCGGCCAGGAGCACGGCAGCCAACGCGATGCCCAGCGCCGCCCAGCGGATGAGCCCGTTGCTCCCGAACAACGCCGAGCGCAGCGCGGGACTCGCGGCGAGCGCCGCGAGCACGGCCAGTGCCATGGCGAGACCCACCGCCGCGCCGCCCAGCCGTGGCACCGGGGCGGTGTGCACCTTGCGCTCGTCGGGTACGTCCAGCACCCCGAAGGCCAGCGCCGCGCGGCGCACCACGGGTGTGAGCCCGAAGCTCAGCGCCGCCGCACCGGCGAAGGCCGTCACGAACACCGTGTTTGGGATTCCTGCTGCCACCCGCCTCCCTCTCGCTTAAGCCTTTGATCGGGGTGCGACGCAGAAAAAGACAGGCCGCGCCAAGGGGCGTCAAGGCGCAGCGGACCAGGGGGTGTGGTTGCGCCTCTGCTGCACGCGCGGTAGGCTCAGTCATCCCCGATCGGCCGGTCGGGGCCAAGAGGGCCATGGAAGGACCGCGCAACTCACACACCGCTCCGCGCGACTATTCTGACGAGCAGCCTGCGGTGTCGCTGCCCGGCATCCTCGCGGCCGTGCGGCGCCAAGCGCTGTGGCTTGCGGGCACGGCTGCGGTCGTGGTGGCCTTCACGATCTTCTACACGCTGCGCCAGCGTCCCGTGTACGAGGCGAGCACCACGCTGCGGCTTGCGGAGCAGCAGAACGCGGGCAACCCTACGGACTTGCTCACGGCGCTCTCGGCCCCGTCCAGCATCGAAACCGAAATCGAGATCCTGCGCAGCCTTCGAGTCGCCCAAGACGTGGTGGACTCGCTCGGTCTCCAGGCGAGCGTGCTGGTGCCGCAAGGAGTCGCGCGGAGCGCGCTGTTCAGGGAGCTCCGCGGCGTTGGCGACGCGGCGCCGGGAGCCTACGTGGTGCGGCGCGAACCAGACGACTTCAGCGTGACAGCGCCGGACGGGCACCAGGGGCGCGCCCCCTACGGTGCGCCGCTCGCGGTGGCGGGGCTCGAGCTGGAGCCACTGCCCCCGGTCGAGGGCGTGGCGAAGACGATCGAGCTGTCGGTCGCGCCGGCGAGCGCCGTAGCCGAGGCGGTACGGGGGGCGCTCCGAGTCACGCGGCCGCAACCGAACGCCGCGATGGTCGTGCTGTCTTACCGGAGCGTCGACCCGCAGCTCGCGAGCGCGGTGGCCAACGCCGTGGCCCAGTCCTACATCGCGCGCCGCAACGAGATGCAGAAGCAGCAGGCCCGGGCCGGCGTGCAGTTCCTGGAGACCCAGGTCCAGGTGATCGGCGCCGAGCTGCGCGAGGCCGAGTCGGCGCTGGAGCAGTTCCGGCGGGCCCGCTTTGTGATAGACCCCGAGGCCCAGGCCGGCGACCAGGTGAAACGCCTCGCGGATCTGCGGGCGGAGCGAGAACAGCTCGCTGCCGAGCGGAGTGAGCTCGGCGCCTTGCTCGCAAAGGCACGCGGCGCGGCAGACGGCGCCGGTGACTGGACGGTGTTCGCGAGCTCACCCTCGCTCGCCAAGAACCAGGCCTTGAGCGGGATCGTGCAGCAGCTCTCGAGCGCGGAGACGGAGCGCTCGCGACTGGGAACGTGGCGCACGGCGGCGGACCCCGACGTGGCCACGATCCAGCGCACGATCATGCTGCTGCGCTCCCGACTGGTCGAGCTGGCGGCGAGCCAGCTCCGGAGCCTCGACGCCCAGGCCCAGGGGTTGGACAGCGCGCTGGCGCGCTCCGACGCTCGGCTGCAGCAGATCCCTGAAGTGCAGGTGCGCTACGCGCGACTGCGGCGCCAAGTGGACCTCGACGGGCAGCTGTATACACTGCTCCAGACCCGTCTCAAGGAGTCCCAGATCTCCGAAGCGATGGAGATCGCGAACATCCAGGTGGTGGACCCTGCGATGGTGCCGACGAAGCCGCTCGGCGGGCGCCGGCTGATGAACCTGCTGTTCGGGACAGCGTCTGGGCTGCTGCTCGGGCTGCTGGTCGCGTTCATGCGCGAGGCGAGCGATACCCGCGTACGCTCGCGTGAGGAAGTGCTCCGCATCACGCAGCTGCCGCTCCTCGCCGCGATTCCCCGCATCCCCGCGCCCAATGGCCGGGGCCGCCAGGGGGAGCCGGCGGAGCGGATCGAGACGCGGTTGGTCACCCGCCACGCGCCGCGCAGCCCCGCGGCCGAGGCGTACCGTGCCCTGCGCACCAGCCTGGCGTTCTCGACCGCGCGCCGCAAGGCACCGCTCAAGACCCTGGTCGTCACGAGCGCCGAGCCGGAAGACGGCAAGACGACGACCGCGGTGAATCTCGCGCTCGCGTTGGCCGAGCAGGGGCACCGCGTGGTCCTCGTCGCGGCGGACCAGCGGCGCCCGGTGCTCCACAAGGTACTCCATACGGAGCGCGCGCCCGGACTCTCGGACGTGTTGCGCGGGACGGCCGCGCTCGAGACAGTGATTCATCACGTGCCGCTGCCCGACCACGCCACGGGCACGCTCGACTTCGTTTCGGCAGGGCGTCCGGTGCCCAATCCCGCGGAGCTGCTCGGCTCCGCGGCGGCGCGTGACCTCTTGAGCAAGCTCGCCGAGCGCTACGACGAGGTGATCCTCGACACGCCGCCGCTCAGCGTCGTCACCGACGCCGCGGTGCTCGCCACGGAGGCGGACGGCTTGCTGGTCGTGGCGCGCATGGGGTCCACGCACGGCGAAGAGCTGCGTCGCGCCGTGGAGGAGCTGGCAGGCATCGGCGCTCGGGTGGTCGGGACAGTTCTCACCGACGTGCACCACGCCGAAGACCGCTACGGGTACCGGTACGGTCATAAGTACCACTATTCCTCCGACGAAGACGGAAGCAGCAGTGATGGGCGGTAGCCGCTGTATCGTTTGCCTCGCGCTCGTCTGTCTCGCAATGCCGGCGGGGGCTCAGCAACGGGGCACTGCGGCGGCCCCGAGCGATCCGGCCGAGGCGAGCCCGGGGGTGCGCCCGGGCGACATCGTCCGCGTGTGGGTGTGGCGCGAGAAGGACTATTCCGGCGAGTTTCCCGTGGACTCCCGCGGCAGCGTCGTCCTCCCGGTGCTCGGCGAGATGACCGTGTCGGGCCACACCGCCGAGCAGCTCACCGACACCCTACGCGAGGCCTACCGGAAGTACCTCAACAACCCCTCGATCGAGGTCACAGTGCTGCGGCGTGTCGCGGTCCAGGGAGAGGTGATGAAGCCGGGTCTCTACCCCGCAGACGCAACGATCTCGATCGCCGAGCTGATCACTTTGGCGGGCGGCGTGACGCCGAACGGCAACCAGAAGAAGATCGAGCTGTTACGCAATGGCCGCGTGCTCGTCTCGGGGCTCGGGCCCGGCGCGGTGCTGCAGCGCTCGCCGGTTCAGTCGGGCGACGCCATCTTCGTGCCCCAGAAGGGCTGGTTCTCGCGCAACGGACAGATCTTCCTGTACGGGGGCGTGTCGCTCGCGACCGCAGTGCTCGCGAGACTAATCGTGAAGTGAGGGCACCAGCTGGGAGTAGACCTCGATAGTCTGGTTCACCATCCGATCGACAGAGAACTCACGGATCACCCGTTCACGAGCAGTGTGACCCAAGCGCGTCCGGAGATCTGCGTCAGTCAGCAGGCGAGTGATCGCCGCCGCGAGCGCTGCGGGATTCCCTGGAGGCACGAGCAAGCCCGTCTCACCGTCGCGATTCACGAATCGGACGCCGGTCGGGAGATCGGACGTGACGACGGGCTTGCCGCACGCCATCGCCTCGAGCTGGACGATGCCGAACGCCTCGCGGCGATCGATCGATGGCAGCACCAGCACGTCAGAGGCGTGGAGCAGGATGCGGCGCTCGGCGTCGGAGACCTCGCCCACGAACGTGGCCCGGTCCGCCACCCTCAGCCGTCCCGCCAGGCGGCGCCACTGCTGCGCCATGGGTCCCTCCCCTACGATCACGCCGTGCGCCGAGAGGCGGGTCAGCGCGGAGAGGAACACGTCCAGGCCCTTGTAGTGGCGCAGCACTCCGAGAAATAGGACGATCTTCCCTCCGTAGGACTCGCGTCGCCGCCTCACCGCGGCTTCCTCACCGTCCCGCAGTGCAAAGGCCTCCACATCAACGCCGTAGGGGACGATTGTGCACTTCTCCCGGTACCGCGACAGGACCGGCGATGAAGCCACGTAATCCGGTGAGGCCCCGATGATGCGGCTGGCAGCGGCGAACGTGCGCGCGAGGAGTGGACGGTACAGCGGTAGCAGGGGACGGTGCCGCACAATGTCGGCGTGATAGCTGATGACGAGCGGGACGCCGCGTGCGCCGAGCAGATAGGCGAGATCGCCCATCGGGTTCGGGAAGTGGAGATGGACGAGATCCGGTCGCAGGCGCTTTAGGTCGCGGGGCATAGTCGGGCAGAGCGGGACCGAGCCGTAGCGCCCGAACTCCGGCACGCGAACGACGCTCACTGCGTGGCGCCGCTCCTCTACCCGGCGCCAGGACCGGCTTGGGACCAGCACGGCGACGTCCAGCGCGCGCGCCAGCCCGGCGCACAAGAGCTGCATGTGCTGTTCGATGCCGCCGGTGGTCGGCGGGTGGTAGTCCTTGAAGACGTGGACTACACGCACCGGTAGGCGGCCACGACGCGCTCCGCGTGCGCCTGCGGGCTGAACAGCGCTGCTGCGCGCGACCGTCCGGCAACGCCGAATTGGTGACGCAGTTCTCGGTCACTCAGCAGGCGCACGACCGCGTTCGCGAACCCGGCGATATCGCGTGGCGCGACGAGATAGCCACCCTCGCCGTCCCGCACGAACTCGGGTATGCCGCCGCAGTTAGCGGCGACGACTGGCCGGGCGGCGGCCATCGCCTCGGCCAGGGCGCGCCCGAACGGCTCCGGCGCGGTGGGGCAATGCACCAGCACGTCCAGGGCCGCGAGCACTTCGGGAACATCGTCCCGCGCGCCCAGGAAGAAGACGCGCTCCGCGAGTCCCAGCTCAGACGCGCGGTGGCGCAGCGACGCGGCGTACCCGGCGTGGCCCTCTGTTTCGTAAATAGGCCCGCCGACCACCACGAACCGCACCCCGGAAACGGCGTCGCTCACCGCGCGGGCGATCGAGAGGAAGTCCTCGTGCCCCTTCCATGGCGTGAGATGCGCGATCATCCCGACGAGGGGGGTGTCGGCCCCCAAGCCGAGCTCGGCGCGCACCGGACCCGCGACGGGAACCGGTCGGAAGAGATCCAGATCCACGGGATTGTGCAACGCGATGACGGGCGCTCCGTCGCGCGCCGGAGATCGGATCGCGGCGGCAACGGCCTCGGAGTTGGCGAGGACAAGTGCCGGCAGCCGGTGCGCGGTCGCGCGGAACAAACGGCCCACGAGCCCGCCGGGCGGAAAGTCGCGTAGATGCCACACCACCGGCCGGCCAACCACCCGGCCCGCCAGTCCGGCGAGCGCGTGGGCCTTGAGCCCGTTGCTGTGCAGCAGATCAGCCCTCGTGCGGCGCGCTACGGCGGCGAGCCGCAGCGCGCTCGGAGCGGCATAGGCGGCCATCGCGAGGGTCCCGGCAAGGTGCGGCAGCGCGTAGCGCGACGCGCGCCGCAGCCGCACCGGGACGTCCAAGACGACTGTGGGAACCCGCAGGCGCGACAGGGCTGCCTGGAACGGCCCGTCACCGAACACCGCAACCGTCGGCTCGACTCCGAGCGCCGGGAGGCCGCCGAGCAACAGCAGCAGGCTGTGCTCCGCGCCCCCGAGATCGCGGCCGGGGTTTACGAAGAGGACGCGGCGGACCCGGTCCATGGCTGCCCAGCTGCTTCCGCAAACAGCCGCCGCGCCTCGGCGGCCATCGCATCCCAGGTGAACCGTTCCAGCACGCGGCGGCGCCCCGCTTCGCCCAAGCGCCGGGCGAGGGTGGCATCCTGCAGCACCGAGACGATCGCTTCGGCCGCAGCCCCGGTATCCAGCGGGTCGACCAGGATGCCGGTCTCGCCGTCCGAGACCGAATCCACGAGCCCGCCGGACCGTCCCGCCACCACGGGCTTGCCGCAGGCCGCCGCCTCGAGGGAGACGATGCCGAACCCCTCGGCGCCTCCCTCCGAGGCCGACTCTCGGCTCAGCAGCACGAGGACATCGGAGGAGAGGTACAGGTCGGTCAGGTCTTCGTCCGCAACCTCTCCGACGAACACGACGTCCCGCTCCACGCCGACGCTTCGGGCGACGCGAGTGAGGTAGTCGCGCAGCGGGCCATCGCCGGCGATGACGTAACGGACGTCCGGGCACTTGGCCTTGATCAACGGCAGGGCGCGGATCGCGGTATCGTGACCCTTGTACAGATCCGTGAGGCGCGCGACGCTCAGCATCGTCCGGGCGTCGCCGTTCCTCCGGCCCGCCTTCCCGTGCGGCTCAGGGTGGAAGCGCTCGGGGTCCGCGCCTGGATGGAGGAGGCGGACACGCTCCGGCGCCACGCCGTGGCCGAGCACCGCAGACCGGGTGAAGCGGCTACACGCGATCACCATGTCGGCCCCGCGCAGCAAGCGGCTCACGATCCGTCGCCGGCGGCGGCGCCGGATCTCATAGCCATATGTGAACACGACGTACGGAACCCCGAGCAGGCGCCGCGCGGCGAGCGCGACCGGAACGGTCAGCACATGACCGCAGACGATCAGATCCGGACGCGCCGCGCTGCATGCCCACAGCGTGGCTGCGCTCAGATGAAAGAGCCAGGGAACGAGCCCCGATGTGGCGCGGCGCAAACGCCGCACGCGAACGTGGGCGGCCGCATCGAAGGCGGCGTCGCCCGTGGTCGCCGGCGCAAAGACGGTCACACGCGCGTCCGGCAACCGGCGGGCCAGCTCGAACATCCAGATCTGGATGCCCCCTCGAGCGGGAGGATAATCCCACGTCAGGAGCAGGATCTTCATCGATTGGGGATTGTGGATTGCGGATTGCGGATTGGCAATGGGGGGCCGCTGCACCACGGTCCACTATTCAGTCGAGGAACTCTCGTGCCCAAAGCTCCAAGCACAGCAGCGTCCAGACCGACTGCCCGTCGCGGCAGCGCCGGCGCCCGTTTCGCCCGAGCAGCGCCTCCACCCTCGAACCGTCGAACCACCCCCGCTGGCGCGCGCGCCGGTCGAGCAGCATATCCCGCGTAAAGTCGCGCAGCGGCCCCGACACCCACTGATCGAGCGGCACCTGAAACGCGTGCTTGCGGCGCCGGATGGTCGAAGCGGGCAGGAGCGGCGCGACGGCGCGCTTGAGCAGCGTCTTGGCGCCGTGCCGGAGCTTTACCGCGAGGGGCAGGCTGGCGACGAATTCCACCAGCCGGTGGTCGAGCAACGGCACGCGCGCCTCCACCGACGCGGCCATGCTCATCTTGTCCATCTTCGTGAGGACATCGTCAACGAGCCACGTCTGCATGTCGAGAGCCATCAACCGATGGACGATTTCGGCGCGCGTGGCAACACCTCCGAGATACGGCGTGAGCACGGCCTCGGGCGCCCCGAGACTGATGGCCTCCCTGAGCTCGGGGGACAGGAGATCGGACTTGAGCGCGGGGTCGAGTCCCGCGACCCAGTGCATATGGCGAGTGGCGTCGTCGCGCTCCGCCAGGATGTTGTCGAGCGCCGTCTTGTAGCGGCGGGTGACGGGGGCGATGCGGCTGAGGGGCAGGAGCACGCCCTCGCGCACCCAGGCCGGCAGGAGACGCTGCAGCAGCTTCGCTCGGGCGAACCATTCATACCTTGGATAGCCGCCGAGTAGCTCGTCGCCGCCTTCGCCGGTCAGCACGACCGGCACCATCTGGCGCGCGAACCGGCAGATCAGGTACGTCGGCAGCGCCGCGGGGTCGGCGATCGGCTCGTCCAAGTGCCGGACCAGGTCGGGGAGCAGCTCCGTCGCATCAGGTGTGAGCACCAGCTCATGGTGGTCCGTGCCCAGGCGCTTGGCTACGACTCGTGCCTGGGCGAGCTCGTTGTGACTGCCGGGGAGGTCGAACCCAACGGTGAACGTCGTGATCGGCTCCGTGCGAGCCGCCGCGGTCATCGCCGTCACCGCGCTCGAATCGAGCCCCCCCGAGAGCAGCATGCCGACCGGCACGTCGCTGATGAGGTGGCGGCGCACCGTGTCCCGGAGCAGGCCACTGAACTCTTCGACTGCCTCGTCGAGATTGATGGCCGACTGGAAATCGCCCAGCACCGGGTCCCAGTAGCGCTGCACGTGAGTGCGTCCATCCTCCCGGACGAGCAGGTGGCCGGGTGGGAGCTTCTTGATGCCGCGAAACAGCGTGTGCGGCCCCGGCACGTAGCGGAATGCCAAGTACAGGTCGAGCGCCTGAAGGTCCGGCTCGGCCGAGACGTCCGCGTGCTCGAGGAGCGCCTTGACCTCGGAGGCGAAGAGGAACGAGCCATTTGTCTCCAGGTAATACAGCGGCTTGATGCCAAGCCGGTCGCGGGCGACGAGCAGTCGTCTCCGCTTCCCGTCCCACAGGGCGTAGGCGAACATGCCCTGGAGCAGGTGCACAGAGGCGTCCCCGTACTCCTCGTACAAGTGCACAAGGACTTCCGTGTCGCTGCCGGTGGCGAAGCGATGTCCCTGCGTCTCGAGGCGGGTGCGCAGCTCGCGGTGATTGTAGATCTCGCCGTTGAAGACGACTACGAGAGTGCCGTCTTCGTTCGTGATCGGCTGATGGCCGCCCGCCACGTCGATGATGCTGAGCCGGCGGACGCCGAGGCCGACGCCGTCGGCGAGATAGAACCCTTCGTCGTCCGGACCGCGGTGCACCATGGTCCGGGTCATGCTGCGCAGGACGGACGCGTCGATGGGGCCAAGGACACCGCAGATGCCGCACATGGTCAAGCCCTATTGGCGAGATGCTCTCTGCTTCAGAACCGACCGCAGTATACCTGCTATTCTTGGCACTAGCAGGTTGTAGCTGAATTCAGATTCTGCGATGGACCGGCCCTGCGCTCCTACGCGCAGCAGCTCAGGCTTCCTCACTAAGCGCTCGATCCGGCGCGCCAGACGCTCTGGATAGCTCGGGTCCAAGCCTTCGCGGTAGTCCACGAGCATCTCGGCCGGCAAGACGCGGGCCGCCTCTCCGACCCTGCTCGCCAGCACGAACCGACCACACGCGAGGAACAGCGGCAACTTTGCCGTTGTGCGGGCCCGGCCGACACAGTCGTTGGTCTGAGTGGAGAGACAAATGTCCATGGCGTTTATGTAGGGAGGCAGCGAGTCTTGAGGGACGTACCCGACGAACCTGACGCGATCCCCCACGCCCCTCTCGACAGCCTTCC
>WNGH01000083.1_pt1 | contig 66242 bp, 61 predicted proteins | sample 5400631 | NCBI WGS metagenome assembly WNGH01 (sample SAMN13153373, study PRJNA577476) | soil metagenome | isolation source: 115 cm soil or saprolite under Garry oak tree replicate 1 | place: USA:California | collected 2016-06-15
TCCAGTTGCTCTCCACCCCGCCTCGCAGCGACGCAGTTACTTTCAGCTTCGGGGTCATGGCTTGCCCCGGCATGGACTTCCACCATGCTGTTTGTGCGCCTTCACGGGCGCACTCGTTCCGGCAAAAGCCGGAATCCAGAAGACCGGCAAAGACTGGACCCCGGCTTTCGCCGGGGTGACGAAGGAGGCAGAAGCTCTGCACGAACAATGGTGGCAGGCGCGCATCGCCCGGCAGAAGGAAATCGACGCCTCCATCGCCGCCAAGGCCGAGTTCGAATACCTCTACGACAAGCCCTACGAGAACAAGAAATGCGTCCGCGTCGCCGGGCCCTTCACCGTGGAAAGCCTGAGCCCCCACCGTATGTTGGGCGTGGATGAGAACGACGAACTGATCGACACGATGAAGGAAGACGGCGCCGAATACGGCGCCAGGCAGACCTTCCCGCAGATGATTCTGGAAAACCTCAAGACCGCCGGCGTGCAGCAGGCGCACAAGGAAGACCGGATCAGCTTCACGGCGCTTACCCCATGGCCGGGAGAGGGTGGAGTCTGCGCCGAAGGTCGTTATCTGGAAGGCACGGAAGGTGAGACCCGCGAGAAACGCGCCGGAATCTTCATCGGCCCGGAGTTCGGCACCGTGCAGCGCAGCGACCTGGTCGAAGCCGCCCGCGAGTGCGGCGATGCAGGCTTCGACGTGCTGATCGCCTGCGCCTTCAACTACGACGCGCACGCCACCGACTTCAGCAAACTCGGCCGCATCCCCGTGCTCAAGGCGCGCATGAACGCCGACCTGCACATGGCCGAGGATTTGAAGAACACCGGCAAGGGCAACCTCTTCGTCATCTTCGGCGAGCCCGACATCACTTTGCTTAACGAGGACGACGGCAAGCTGCGCGTGAAGGTGAACGGCGTGGACGTCTTCAAACCCCAGACCGGCGAAGTCGTCAGCGACGGCGCCGACGGCATCGCCTGCTGGTTCATCGACACCGACTACAACGAAGAAAGCTTCTTCGTCCGCCACGCCTACTTCCTCGGCGCCAACGATCCCTACAGCGCCCTCAAGACCACGCTCAAGGCCGAGATCAACGAGGAATCCTGGGCCACGCTCAACAGCGATACCTCACGCGCTTTCCCCAAACCAAAGAACGGGCGGATCGCGGTGAAGGTCATCAATCACCTCGGGGATGAGGTGATGAAGGTGTTCAAGGTGTGAGATTTGATCAAGTTTAGTTAATTTATTATTACTTTGTAAATCAACTAAACTTGATATAAAATTCTCCCGTGGATCCGATCAAGAACCCCTACGCACCCGGCGCGGGAACGCCGCCGCCGGAACTGGCGGGGCGTGACGAGTTGCGTGAAACTGTCCGGATCGCGCTGGCGAGGGTGCGTGCGGGCCGTGCCACCAAGAGTATTTTGATGGTGGGCCTGCGCGGCGTGGGCAAAACGGTATTGCTTGATCGCCTGCGCGAAGACGCCGAAGCTTCCGGCATCCACACGCTACGGGTGGAAGCGCCCGAAAGCCGTTCTCTGCCGGCCATCCTGGCCCCACAGCTACGGCAGGCCTTGCTACGCTTGTCCCGCAACGAGCAAGCGAAGGAGTTTGCCCAGCGCGCGTTGCGCGGTTTGTCGGGCTTTGCCAAGGCACTCAAGGTCAAATATCAGGACATCGAGGTGGGTTTCGACTTCGACCCTGAACCCGGGCTGGCGGATAACGGTGACCTCGAACATGACTTGCAGGCGCTGCTGGAAGTGACTGGCGCAGCAGCAAAGAAGGCCGGAACGGCATTGGCCATGTTCGTAGACGAACTCCAATACGTGGCAGAAGAGGAATTGGCGGCACTGATCACGGCATTGCACCGCACTGCCCAGCGCAACCTGCCTGTTGTGCTGGTGGGCGCTGGCCTGCCCCAATTGCCCGGCAAGATGGGCCGAGCAAAGTCTTATGCGGAGCGTTTGTTTGATTTTCCGCAAATCGGACCACTCACTCACGACGCGGCACGCCAGGCGATCACAAAGCCGGCCGCCGACCAGGGGGTCAGCGTGGACCGCGGCGCACTCGATCGAATCATCGAGGAAACGCGTGGCTATCCCTATTTCCTGCAGGAGTGGGGCAAGCACGCCTGGGATGTAGCCGATGCGTCTCCGATCATGCTCCAGGATGTCGAGCAGGCTACGGCAAGCGCAATTGCGGCATTGGATGAAAGTTTTTTTCGGGTTCGCTTCGATCGGCTAACGCCGCTGGAAAAGAAATACCTGCGTGCCATGGCCGAACTCGGCCCGGGTCCGCACCGTTCCGGCGATATCGCCGAACAATTGGGCCGCAATGTTACTTCGCTCGGCCCGACCCGCAGCCAGTTGATCGTCAAGGGCATGATCTGGAGTCCGAGCCATGGCGACACGGCGTTCACGGTGCCGCTGTTCGATGAGTTCATGAAGCGGATCATGCCGGGCGAAGACTGGAAACTCTGAGGCAGCATCGCCCCGGCTTAGACGGATCGACATCATGGACTTCCGCATCGCCGACACCTTCACCGACAGCCTCGCCAGACTCACCGGCGAGGAGCAGAAGCTGGTCAAGACCACGGCCTTCGACCTGCAACTGAATCCGGCCAGTCCGGGGCTGGGCTTCCACAAACTCGACAAGGCAAAGGACAGGCACTTCTGGTCGGTGCGGGTCGGTAGCGATATCCGCTTGATCGTGCACAAGAGCGCTGCGGGCCTGCTGCTTTGCTACGTCGATCATCACGACAAGGCATACGACTGGGCGGAACGGCGCAAGCTGGAAACGCACCCGAAGACGGGTGCCGCGCAGTGGGTGGAAATACGCGAGACGGTGCAGGAAATCCTTGTGCCGGTCTATGTGCAGGCCGAACTTGTTCTGCAACCTAAGCCTGCGCCCGCACTGAAATCGCTGTTCGCCGACACGGCCGATGATGAACTGCTCGGTTACGGTGTCCCGGCCGAGTGGCTGGCCGACGTGAAGACCGCCACCGAGGACACGCTGCTCGGCCTGACCGACCATCTGCCCGCCGAGGCGGCGGAGGCGCTGCTGGAACTGGCGACGGGGGGCAAGCCCCGCGTCCCGGTGCAACCGACGGCAACGGCGAATCCCTTCGATCATCCCGATGCCCAGCGCCGCTTCCGCGTGATGAGCAATGTTGACGAGTTGCAGCGCGCCCTCGATTTTCCCTGGGAAAAATGGACCGTCTTCCTGCATCCCGAGCAGCGGCAGTGGGTGGAACGCGACTATAGCGGGCCGGCGCGGGTTTCCGGTTCGGCGGGTACGGGCAAGACCATTGTCGCCTTGCATCGCGCCGCCCATCTGGCGCGCACGCATCCGAACGCTCGCGTGCTGCTGACGACCTTCACCGACACGCTGGCGAGTGCGCTGCACACCAAGTTGCGGCGGCTGCTGGGCAACGAGCCGCGCCTCGCCGAGCGGATCGATGTCCATTCGATCAACGCCATCGCCCTTCGGCTCTACAGATCGCACGTCGGCCCGGCGACGATTGCCAGCCGCGAGGTTGTCCGTGAATTGATCGATGAGGCAGCGAACACCGTGGGCGGCCACAAGTTCGGCCTTCACTTTCTGCTCACCGAATGGGAACACGTGGTGGATGCTTGGCAATTGGAGAACTGGGAGGCCTATCGCGACGTGGTGCGCCTCGGCAGAAAGACGCGCTTGCCGGAAGCGCAGCGCGCGGTGCTGTGGTCCGTCTTCGATCGCGTTCGCGCCGGCATGAAGGAGCGCAAGCTGCTCACCCATGCGGAGTTGTTCAGCGCCTTAGCGGCCGTGATTGCCAAGAGCAAGAACGTGGTGTTCGACTTCGCGGTCGTCGATGAGGCGCAGGACATCAGCGTCGCCCATCTTCGGTTCTTTGCCGCCCTGGGCGGCGGTCGACCCGACGCACTATTTTTGCGGGCGACCTCGGCCAGCGTATCTTTCAGCAGCCGTTTTCCTGGAAGGGTCTGGGCGTGGACATCCGCGGACGCTCGCGCACCTTGCGCGTCAGCTACCGAACCTCTCACCAAATCCGCTCTCAGGCGGACCTCCTGCTCGGCCCGGTAGTGGCCGACGTCGACGGCAACAGCGAGGACCGCAGCGACACGGTCTCCGTGTTCAACGGGCCGCCACCGGCCGTCCGCACCTTCAAGGACGAAGGCGACGAGATCGACAACGTCGGCAGCTGGATTGCGGAGCGGGCGAAGGAAGGCGTACTGCCGCAGGAGTTCGGCGTTTTCGTCCGATCCAATGCGCAACTTCGCCGCGCCGAAGCCGCTGTCGATGCCGCAGGTCTGGCCTTCAGGATTCTCGACGAACATGTCGAGACGATCAGCCGGCATGTCTCGATCAGTACCATGCCGCTCGCCAAGGGCCTGGAGTTCCGCGCCGTGGTGGTGATGGCCTGCGACGACGAGATCGTTCCCTTGCAGGAGCGCATCGAGACGGTCGGCGACGATGCCGATCTGCAAGAAGTGTATGACACCGAGCGCCATCTGCTCTACGTCGCCTGCACCCGGGCGAGGGATCACCTGCTCGTGACGAGTGTCGCGCCGGCCTCTGAGTTTCTTGATGACATGCGAAGTATTTAGCGAACGGCGGCATTTGAATATAGGCGTGACCGTCTTCTTCGTGCCGTAAGTACCTATTACACATGTCGCCGCAATGCGGATGTAATCAAGAAATTGCGACGCACAGTGACTGAACGCTTCGGTGGAAGACCCATTCGTCGTGAGATATTCGCTAGCGGCTCCTCCAAATCGTAGAGCGGACAGTGGAGATGCCAATCGCATATGCCTGCTGTGGGCCGTAAAGGGACCGAGGGCTCCGGTCAATCATCATGCAGCGCTCGGCCTGGAGTTGCCATCCTAAACGCCAAACAGCCGGAAGATGTATGCCAGTTCCGGACTTCCGTTTCCCTTGTAGGCAAGCTGGGCGACAAGCAGCGCGAAAGGCTCGGTGTAACAGGCATTCCGTAATGGGCCGGCGTCCACAGGATCGAACCCCGCGTCGTGGGTCAGCTCGGAGTCAACCTCATTGCCGTTCGAGTCGTCTTCGCAGTACCCGATGCTGGGCTTGGTGGCTTTGCGCTGGGCCTCGAAGACTCTAAAACGCTTTTCGCTCTGACACCGTGTCGAATGCCGAGATGCCCTACCATCAAGGCTGTTCAGAGGCCGGTCCTCTTCTCCAGGGCTTCGGGATAACGGTCTCCCTTCACCGTGATCTTCGCGGCGGCGCTGTCGATGTCGCGCAGATCGTCGGAGGTCAGTTCGACCGTGGCCGCGCCGATGTTCTCGTCCAGGCGACCGAGCTTGGTCGTGCCCGGGATGGGAACGATCCAGGGCTTCCGGGCCAGAAGCCAGGCGAGCGCGACCTGCGCGGGCGTGGCTTTCTTCTGCGCGGCGACCCGGGCCAGCAGATCGACCAGGGCCTGATTCGCCTTGCGCGCCTCCGGCGTGAAGCGGGGAACGATGTTGCGGAAATCCGATTTGTCGAACTTGGTGTTCGCGTCGATCTTGCCCGTGAGGAAGCCTTTGCCGAGCGGGCTGAACGGCACGAAGCCGATGCCCAGTTCCTCGAGCGTCGGCAGCAGCTCCTCTTCGGGGCGCCGCCACCACAGCGAATATTCGCTCTCGACGGCCGTGACCGGCTGGACGGCGTGGGCGCGGCGGATCGTCTTGACGCCCGGTTCGGATAGGCCGAAGTGCTTGACCTTGCCTTGCCGGATCAGGTCCTTCACCGCTCCCGCCACGTCTTCGATCGGCACCTCCGGGTCGACCCGGTGCTGATAATAAAGGTCGATGGCCTCGACCCTTAGTCGCTTGAGCGAACCCTCGACGCTTTGCCGGATGCGCTCCGGCCGGCTGTCCATGACCTGCTGCCCGTTCGGGTCGATCTTGATGCCGAACTTGGTGGCGATCACCACCTGGCCGCGGAACGGCGCCAAGGCTTCCCCGACGAGCTCTTCATTGGTGAACGGGCCGTAGAGTTCGGCGGTGTCGAAGAAGGTGACGCCGCGTTCGACGGCCTTGCGTATCAGAGCGATCATCCCCTGCTTATCCGCAGGCGGACCGTAGGCCATGCTCATTCCCATGCAGCCCAGGCCGATGGCCGAGACTTCCAGATTGCCGTTGCCGAGTTTGCGCTTTTGCATTTTCCGCACTCCCGTATTCCGGTTAATGGTCGGGGCCCGACGCCTGGTATTGGTCGTCGCCGACCTGTTCCATCCAGTCGGCGCTCCTGCCGTCGAGCTGTTCGACGATGGCGATGTGCGTCATGGCCGTGGCGGCCGCGGCGCCGTGCCAATGCTTCTCGCCGGGCGCAATCCAGACCACGTCGCCCGGCCGTATTTCTTCCAGCGGACCGCCCCAGCGCTGTACCTGCCCGCGGCCGGCCGTCACGATCAGGGTCTGGCCCAATGGGTGGGCGTGCCATGCCGTCCTGGCGCCGGGCTCGAAGGTGACGCTGGCGCCGAGGACGCGTGCCGGATCGGGCGCCTGGAACAGCGGATCGACACGCACCGTGCCGGTGAAATATTCGGCCGGCCCTTTGCCGGATGCTTGCGAACCATTTCGTTGAATGTCCATTTTCGGTCTTCCTGTTCAGGCCTTCAGGGAAGCCAGATCGATGACGAAGCGGTACTTCACGTCGCTCCTAAGCATCCGCTCGAAGGCTGCATTGATGTCCTGGATCTTGATCACCTCGACGTCGGAGGTAATGCCGTGTTCGCCGCAGAAGTCCAGCATCTCCTGGGTTTCGGCGATGCCGCCGATCAGGGAGCCGGCGACGGACCTGCGCCCCATGACCAGCGGCGCCGTGTTCAGCAGGGGATCCAGATCGCCGAGATAGCCGACCAGCACCAGCGTTCCATTCGTCGCAAGCGTCGGCAGGTAGGGATTGAGGTCGTGGACATAAGGCACGGTATCGATGATCAGGTCGAAGCGGCCGGCTGCCGCGGCCATCTGCCCCGCATCGGCGGACAGCACGATCCTGTCCGCGCCAAGACGACGGGCGTCCTGCGCCTTGCCCGGCGAGCGGGTGAACAGCGTCATGTCGGCGCCGAGCGCTTTGCCGAGTTTCAGCGCCATATGGCCGAGACCGCCCAGGCCGACCACCGCCACCTTGCTGCCCTTGCCGATCTTCCAGTGGCGCAGCGGCGACCAGGTGGTGATGCCGGCACACAGCAGCGGCGCGGCCCCGGCCAGGTCCAGGCCATCGGGCAGCTTCAGCACGAACTTGTCGGAGACGACGATCTTGTCGGAGTAGCCGCCCTGGGTGGGTCTATGGTCTCGCCGGTCGACGCCGTTGTAGGTGTAGGTCGAACCCTCCTGGCAATACTGTTCCAGCCCCTGTTCGCAGGCGGCGCAATGCCGGCAGGAATCGACCATGCAGCCGACCCCGACAGGGTCGCCGGGTTTGAAGCGGGTGACATCCCGACCGACGCTTAGGACGCGGCCGATGATTTCGTGGCCGGGCACCATCGGATAGGTCGCATTGCCCCAGTCATTGCGGGCATTGTGGATGTCGGAATGGCATACCCCGCAGTAGAGAATGTCGATCGCCACATCGTCGGCACGCAGTTCGCGACGCTCGAAGCGATAGGGCGCCAGGGCGTCCGTGGGGGAATGGGTGGCGTAAGCCAATACGGTCATGGTCATGGTCATGGTCTTTTCTCCAAGGCAAGAAGGCTGTTCGGCACTGTCCGGAATGCCGGGTAAGTATCGGCAGAGCCGGTGGATGTGAGCCTGGGGGCGGGCAGACGGGACTTGAACGCGACCAGCACGCCGGATGCGGCGACCACGCCCATGCCCACGAGGCTCAGGTGGTCCGGCATGTGGCCGAACACCAGCCATCCGAGCAACCCGGCCCAGAGCTTTGCAGGTAATTCATCGGGGCCAGCAGCGAAGCCGGCGCGTGCCGATAGGCGGCCGTGAAGAGGAAGTGACCGAGTCCCCCGGTGACGCCCATGCTCAGGAAGAGCAACACTTGCCAGGGCGTCGGCGCCTCTCCCGCCCAGAACCAGGCCGGTCCGCCGCGTCTGCACCAGCCGCCGGCCCTGGCTCGGCGCCAACAGGACGATCATCAGCAGGCAATGGACGATGTAGCGGATCGCCACCACCAGCGGCACGTCGTAGTGCGTGGAGAGAAACTTGGTCGTCGTGTCCATGCACGCGAAAAGCAGCAGCGCGGCCACGAACAGGACCACGCCGCGAAACGGCTTGCCGGCGGCCGATGCGGGATTGCCCGGCGCGCGCAATGGTTCGGCGAGCTTTCCATCATTCACGGTCTTGGCCTGCGCCACTTGCATTTTCAGCATCCCTCCTCGCTTGATTGGGGCCATCGTCGGACACCTGACTGCCGACGATCCAAATGTAGCCGGCGGAGCCTCGTGCGATAAGATGGCAAAATCCGCATGAACTTATGAGGCTCATTCATCAATGCCGCGCGAGAGCTTCGACGATCTCCTGGCCTTCCTTGCCGTAGCGCGAGAAAGGAGCTTCACCCGAGCCGCCGCCAAGCTCGGGGTTTCCCAGTCGGCGCTCAGTCATACCGTCCGCGAGCTGGAGACGAGGCTGGGCCTTCGCCTCCTCAGCCGCACCACGCGCAGCGTCTCTCCGACCGAGGCGGGACAACGACTGCTCCAGACCATCGGCCCCAGCATCGAGGCGATCGAGGCCGAACTGGCGGCCCTCAGCGAGTTGCGGGAGAAACCCGCCGGCACCTTTCGCATCACGGCCGCCGAGCACGCGGCGAATACCATACTCTGGCCTAAGCTCGCGAATTTCCTGCCGGCCTACCCGGACATCAAGGTCGAGATCAACATCAACTATGGAATGATCGACATCGTCGCCGAGCGCTACGATGCGGGCGTGCGTCTTGGCGACGACGTGGCGAAAGACATGATCGCGCTGCGCATCGCGCCGGATCTGCACATGGTTCTGGTCGGCGCGCCAATTTATTTATCGCGGCGGCCGCCGCCGCAGACGCCCCAGGACCTGGCGGCACACGACTGCATCACGCTGCGGCTGCCGACCTACGACAGCCTCTATGCCTGGGAATTGGCGAAAGAAGGCCATGAAGTGAAAGTACACGTGCAGGGTCAGGTGGTGTTCAACAGCAGTTCGCAGATGCTCAAGGCGGCATTGGCCGGATTCGGATTGGCCTATCTTCCGGAGGACATGGCTTCGGAGCATCTCGCCGCAGGACGTCTCAAAGCGGTTCTCGAAGACTGGTGGCCGACCTTCCCCGGCTACCATCTCTATTACCCGAGCCGCCGCCAGTCCTCGCCGGCCTTCGCCCTGCTGGTCGATGCGCTGCGCTGCCAGCCTTAGCATCGCTAACGGCTCCTCCGTTGGCAGCACCTAAGGATGCCGGGGGACTGCAAGGCGGGCTCCTTGACTCGACGGGCCGTTCTCGAACCGTTCGCGGCGTCCGTTTAGTCGGGCAAACGGAACGACCTTTGGGGTCGCTAAGGACTCCGGGATATTTGTCCGTCATCAGGCAGCACCCGGCCCGATGCCGCCATTGGCAGGCCGCACGGTGCCGGCGATCGGCACATCGTAGGCGCCGATGGGCTGCCACTCGGTCTTCAATGCGGCACGGATCGCTTGCAGCAGCCAGTGCATCGGCTTGCTCGAAAGGGCAACGTGGAAATGGTCGAGAAATACGCTTGCACGGGAGCCGGCTTTCTTGCCCGGTCAGCGTTGAACGCGAGGCCGTATTCCACCTCCATGCGGGTCAGTGCGGAAACAGCAATGAGGGTTGGCGAAATCGCCTTGACGCACGCCAGCACGTGCGAGGGGACGCACGGTGCGCGCTTTGCGTCGGGTCGCAGAGGGCCGAGGCACGCCATTCAGGCGGCTATCGTCCGCTTCAGCGAGTTCGTCGTTGCGGCTATTACGTTCGCCGATCCGGAAGCGAGTGTGAGTCAATTCCGCTAAACTTTCAGCTAAACTTGATCCCGGCCGCCTCCAGGCGGGAGTGGGTTCGCTTCATGAGCTCGACTGCGCCACTGCCGCGCGGCCCGTGAGCCGCCGAGAGAACTGTCAGAACCAAATCATCGCTGGGCCCTGCATTCGATCCCATGTCGCGCAAGAGAAAACACTCCAAGGCTCCGGCCACGCCTCTCGGGGCCAATAGCGCGGCCCTTCCAGGCGATGCCGACGCGGCCTTGGGCGCGTCGCGTTACAAGGAGGCGATCGAGCAGTACAAGGAGCGGCTCAAGCGCGAGCGGCGCCCCGAGTGGGTTGCAGGCTTGGCCGCCGCCTACGCCGGGCGCGCCGCGCAGTTGGCGGCGAAGGACTTGGTCAAGGAAGCGCTGGCGCTGTGGCGCACTCGCGCCGACGTGTGCGGCGCGCCGCTGATCGACGGGCCCTACCTGAGCTGGCTGCTGCAGGCCGGAGAGACCGACCAGGCGCTGCGCCTGTTGGCCGACGCATCGAGGCTGCCGCCCGAGACGCAGGCGCAACTGGAGACACAACTCGCCGCGGCCGTCCTGGTCGCCCCGGACAGCGCCCTCACGGCGTTGGCTGCGGACAGCCCGCTGCTGCGCCATCGGGCCGCGGCCCAGGCGGCGCTCGCTGCCTGCGCCGACGGCGACGCCGCCGCCATGGCCGAGCAGCTCCAGGCGATCCCCTTCCGCTCGCCTTACCGCGACCTGCGGGGCATCCTCAAGGCGCTGGCGCTGCACGCGACGGACGTCGGGCAAGCGGCGGCGGCCTTGGCGCGCGTCCCGGCCGACGGCCCCTTCGAGCCGCTGGCTCGGGTGCTGCGGGTGTGCCTGCTGCCCGGCCATGAATGGGTCGCCGCACTGCGCAGTCTGGATCCGGAGGGCCGGGCGCTGGTGCTCGATCTCAAGGGCTGCCCCGAGGAGCGGCGGGCACTTCTGCTCGAACTGGCCAAGCTGAGCGAGGGTCCGGCGGCCGCGGCGGTGCTCTACGATTTGCTTGCGCGTCAGCGACGCGCCCTGCCCGAGGGTGCTGCGGGAGAGCTTTGCCGGCGCCTGTTGCCGCATGCGCCGCAGCGGCTGAAAGCCTACACGGCGAGCTTCGGGTCGTTAGTGCGCGCCGAACAGGCGCGCATCCTCGCCCTGGCGGCGGAGCTCAAGCAGCGCTCGGAAGAGGCGGAAGACCACTGGCTGCGACTCGTCCAGTGCATCGAGGCCGACCCGGCCGGGCGCCGGCGCGCCGCCCTGGTGCTGTGCCGTCTGTGCGACTCGCCGGCCCACCGCAGCCCGGACGGCGTGCCATGCGAGCATGCCCTCAACTGGTGGGCGCAGAGCCTGGAGCTGGACCCCGAGGACCGGATGACCCACCTCAAGCTGATCCGTGCGCTGCGCGAGCGGTCCGACCTCAAGGAAACGCGCATTCGGCTCGACGCCGCCCTGGCGCGCTTCCCCAAGGATGCCGAGCTGCTGCTCGAGGCGGTGGAAACCGCGCTGGCGAGCGGCGCTTTCAAAAAAGCGGCCGGCCTGGCCAAGCGCGTGCTGGAGATCGATCCCATCAATCCGCGCGTGCGCGCCGTGGTCGGCCATGCCCACCTTTCCCATGCACGCAAGCAGATCGCGGGGAGCAACCCAGCGGCCGCAGGCCACGAACTGGACGAGGCGGCGCAATGGCTGCGCGCGACGGCAGACTGCGGCTCGATGAAGCTGCTGCGCGGCCTCATCGACGAGCGGGCCGAGGAGGGCAATGCGCTGTTGCGCGAGGGGCTCGCCGAGCTGGGGGGAACGCTGGTGGGAAGCTTCCATCTTCTGCTCGAGGCCGGACGCACCAAGCGCGATGCCAAGGTCCTGTTGCGCCGTGCCGGTGTCGATCTCGGCGGCGCGCCGGCGGCCGAGGAAGTCGTGGCGCTTGCGCATGCGCTCAATGCAATGCGCGAGGGGGATAAGGCCTTGCGCGCCGCGCTGGGTCCCCTGCGGGCGATGCTCGGGCGCGCCGCAGCCGCGCCGTTCTCCGAACCCGACCAGCACTTGGTGTGCGAAGCGCTGCACCGGCGCAACGAGCACGATCTGGCGCGTCGCTACGCCGAGGCGGCGCTCAAGCGCTGGCCGGGGAACCCGGTGTTCGTGTATCTCAGAGCGGCAGCCGCCTACGGCGCCAATCCATGGCGGATGCCGCCGCGCGAGCGCATGGCCCTGGAGCGAGCCCTCGAACTCGCCCATGCCCGCGGCGATCAGCGCACCGCGCTGCGCCTGCGCGACCTGCTGTCGGCGGCGATGGGGGACTTCGCCGTGCCGGGCGAGGATGCCCTCGATGACCGGGAGGAGCCGGAAGGCGTCGATGCGAGAGCGATGCTGGAGATGATGCTGGCGCTCGACGGCGAGGACCAATTCCTCGACATCGCCCGCAAGCAGCTCGGCAAGGACGTGTTCGAGGAGCTGCGGCACGAGCTCGGCGGCAACAAGAAGCAGTTCGCTCATGCGCTTATGGAGCTGCTGGCCGGCGTCGCGCTTGCGCCGGGTCCAGGCAGCCCCGGCGCGAGGGCCGGGGCAGGACCGGCCCCGGCTGCATTGCCCCGCGCTAAGCGCCGCCCCCCGCAACCAGAACAGAAGGACTTGTTCGATGACTGATCCCTACCGTCTGCTCGGCGTCCCCGAAACGGCGGACGACGAGGCGATCCGCGCGGCTTATCTGGCAGCGGTCCGTGCCTGCCCGCCGGAGCGCGACCGCCAGCGCTTCGAGGGGGTGCGCACCGCCTACGAATCCATCGCCACCGAGCGCGACCGCCTGGCCCGCGCCTTGTTCGACACAAGCGCGCCGACGGTTCAGGAAGTGATCGAGATCCTCGGTGCCGACTGGCGCCCCGCGCGCCCTGACGAGCGGCGCCTGCGCCGGCTGCTGGGCGGCAAATGAGGCCGCTCGACGACGCGGAAAAGCAGCGCCTGGTCGAGGAGTTCCGCACCTGCCTGGAGCTGTGGGAGGAGCAGGACGCGGACCAGGGCGAGCCCTTGGACCTGCGTACCCTGCTCGGCGAGATGGCCGCCCTGAAGAATGAAGTGCGCCTGGAATCGCGCCAGTTCAAGAGCGCGCTGGAGGAGCTGAAGAGCTTCGGCGAGACGCTGCGCGTGCACAATGAACGGCTCGCCCGGGACCTGGACCGTGCCCGCGCCGAGGCCGCCGAGGGGCAGCGCCAGGCCGAGCGCCGGCTGCTGCTGGGCATGCTCGACCTGCGCGACCGGCTGCAGGCCGGGGCGGACGCCGCCGCGGCGCGGCGACCTTCCGCACTCGCGCGTCTGGTGCCGGGCGAGACGCGCTTCGTCCGAGCCTTGAGCGAAGGCTTGACGCTCACGCTGCAGCGCCTGGACGAGCTGCTGGCGACCTACCGGGTGCGCCCCATCGATGCGCTCGGGCAGCCGCTCGACCCGCAACGCATGCGCGCGGTCGGCGTCGAGGCGGCGCCCGAGGCCCCCGACGGCGTCGTACTGCGCGAGGTGCGGCGCGGCTTCCATCATGGCGGCGAGTTGCTGCGCGCCGCCGAGGTCATAGTCAACAAGAAGGCAACGCAAGCATGAGCGAGATGATTGTCGGTATCGATCTGGGCACCACCAACTCCGAGGTGGCGGTGGTGCGCGACGGGCGCGTGGAGGTCATCCCCGTCGCCGGCGACGTGCGCATCCTGCCCTCGGTGGTGGGCATCGCCGATGACGGCGCCCTGCTGGTGGGCGAGGCGGCAAAGAACCAGTACGTCCTGCACCCGGAGCGCACCGTGCGCTCGATCAAGCGGCGCATGGGGGAGGCCGCGCGCGTGGCGATGGGCGAGCGGGACTACATGCCGCAGGAGATCTCCGCCATGATCCTGCGCCGCCTGAAGAGCCTCGCCGAGGCACACCTGGGGCATGACGTCGCCAAGGCCGTGATCACGGTACCGGCCTTCTTCTCCGACGCCCAGCGCCAGGCCACCCGGGAGGCGGGGGAGATCGCCGGACTGGAAGTGGCGCGCATCATCAACGAGCCGACCGCCGCGGCTCTTGCTTACGAGAGCCGCCACAAGGGCGCGCGCAAGGCGCTGGTGTACGACCTGGGCGGCGGGACGTTCGATGTCTCGGTGGTCAACCTGGAAAGCGACGTGGTGGAAGTGCTCGCCAGCCACGGCAACAATCATCTGGGCGGCGACGACTTCGACCGCAAGATCGTCGATCTCGCGCTGGACCACCTCAAGCAGGCGCATGGCGTCGACGCCAGCCGATTCCCCACGGCGATGGCGCGGCTTCAGCGCGCCGCCGAAGCCGCCAAGATCGCGTTGTCGGACCGGCCCTACGCCACCCTGGCCGAGGAATATCTACTCGATCACGAGGGGATGCCGGTGCATCTGTCGCTGGAAGTCTCGCGCCACGACTACGAGGCGATGATCGAGCCGTACATCGACGAGACCCTGGACGCGGTGCACGTGGCCTTGAGCGGCGCGCGGCTCACCGTGTCCGATATCGACGAGATTCTTCTGGTGGGTGGGGCGACGCGTACACCGCTGGTGGCGCGCCGGCTGGAGGAAGAGCTCAAGCTGCAGCCGCGCGGCGAAGTGGACCCCGACCTGTGCGTGGCCATGGGCGCGGCGATCCAGGCCGCCCTCATCGCCGGCGCCCAGACGCAGACCGTGCTGGTCGACGTGACGCCTTACACCTTCGGCACGAGCGCCGTCGGTGAGTCGAACGGTGAGCCCTATCCCTATTGTTTCGTCCCGCTGATCCGCAAGAACACCCCGATCCCGGTGTCCAAGAGCGAGGTCTTCTATACCATGTTCGATGCTCAGGAAATGGTGGACGTGACCGTCTATCAGGGCGAGGATCTGGACGCCCTCAACAACATCGAGATCGGCCGCTTTATGGTCGAGGGCCTGCGCAACGCCCCGGCGGGCAATCCAGTCGTGCTGAGCTTTGCCCTGGATCTGAACGGCATCCTCCAGGTGACGGCGCGGGAGAAGCAGACCGGCCTCGAGTATTCCATTACCATCGACAACGCCATCGCCCGCTTCGAGCAGGACAAGCTGGACGAGGCGCGCAGCCGCGTGCAGGCGCTGTTCGGCGAGGAGCAGCGCGCCGCTGCGTCAGAGGGCGAGAGCGACCGGGACAGCCGCCGTCTGCGCGTGGAGGCGCGCGCCCTGGTGGAAAAGGCGGAGCGCCTGCTGGAGCAGGCGCGGGCGGAGGACGCCGAAGACCTGGTAGACGCGATCGAGTCGGTCAAGGACGGCTTGGGCGGCGAGGATGCGCCGCTGCAGGCGGCGATGAACAATCTGGCCGACCTGCTCTACTACCTGGAATCGTGAGCATGGAGCGCTGCCCCGGCTGCCGCGCCCGCTTGGCCGAGGCTCCGGCGTGCCCGCGCTGCGGCTGCGATCTCGCGCTCGTGCGTCGCGCCGAAGCGCAAGCCCGACAGTTCATCCACCGCGCCCTGCGCGCGTGGGCCGAGGGGAATCACCCGGAGGCAAGAGCCTGCGCAGCCGCATCGCTGGCGCTCGAACAGGGCCTGTTGGGGCAAGCGGTGCTGCGCAGCGTATCGTCTCGAAGGCTGCCGCAGCGTTAGCGGCTGATTACATCGGCGGAATCTGTCCGTTCAGTCCGACATTGAGGCGCGGCGCGGTGAGACCGCCGTCAGGCTGGCGCTGAGCAACGACAAATACCGGGACACCGGACTTAAGCGCGGAACGCTCGGTGGGCGTGAAAGACACGATGACCGTGTTTTCCGTAATTAGAACCTTCTTTTCGCCTCCCTTGTACCGCACCGTGAGTACGCGGTCCTTGCCCATGCTCGTCACTTCGACCACGTCCGCATTGGTCATCTTGCTGCCGGGCCTCAGGTCCCAGTCGCGGTGGCCTTCGCCTGTACCTCGCATGTTCTCTGGGAAAATATGCACCTCCAGTGCGATCAGCGCGCCGTCGCGATCGCCCAACGTAGTCGTCCCGATGAATTTCCCACTGTCGATTTCGGCGACGCTCGCCCTTGCAATACCCATAACCACGCAGTTGTCCGCCAGTTTGACGTTCATGGTCTGGCCGTTGTTGGTCTTCACGGTCAGATCTTGACCATCGATCATCCCGATCGTGCCGCGAATTCTCACAGGTGCGTTGGCGGGAGCTTGGGCGAGGACAGCGGCGGATACGACGGCAATCAGAAATACGGCAATTGTGCGAAGCATGGTGGGTCGCCTCTAGAGTGAATGTTTTGGCGTAGACATTGGCGATAAGAAATTTATCCCAGCCCACCTCTACTGCCCGAGCCGGCCGCAGCCGTCCCCGGCGTTCGCGCCGCTCGTGGAGGCGCTGCGCTATCGTCCTTGAGCGGAGTGCTGATCGGAGCTCTTGGCGCCCTGGATCAGTGCCGCCAGCCGGTGCCGCTCACTGGGTTCGAGACGGTCGATGTTCCGCTTCCAGCCGTAGGTCTGGTAGCGGCTCTTGAGGAACTGCCAGCCGAGCGGTCCATAGCGGTCGACGCCCGACTTCAATTCAGGCACCGACTCGATGACGAACCGGAATCGCTCCCAGTTCAGCTGCTGCAAGTCCTGCTCCATTTGCGCGCTGCCGGGGTCGGCCACGCTGGTCATTGCCAGCGCGGCGGGCTGCGGCGCAGCGAGCGGCGCCGTAGGCAGGGCGAAGGCGAGGTAACAGAGGGCTAACAGCGCGGGGTAGGGCCGCCTTAGGACGGCGACCCGGGTCTGTAGGCGACGGATTGACATTCGGGTGATCTCCTGTCTGCGGTGGTCCGGGACCGTGCAGCGAGATTAGCGTCCGGCGGCCGCGGACGCGGACAGAAAAGTGTTATCAGTCATTTCCGGGAGCCGTGCGGGTAACCCGGAGCATCGCGGCGTTTGCCACGAAGTGTCCTCAGCGCGTGTCTTCGCGTGTGCAGGATCCAGGAGGCGGCGCCGGCGAGGAACCCATGGAGAGCAGGATATCGTCCGGCGCCGTCGGTAAACGCGGTAACAATTGCCGGCGCCAGTTTGTTGTTCGCTGGAATCGCTTCATCACTGCACCCGGTACGCGGTATGGCATGCCGAGCATTGCCGGGTGACCCGTGACAAAGCGACCAAGGCCGACTTAGCCTCGCCAGTCTTGCTGGCCTTTGCCGCTTCGGTGGCAAACGCGCTCGCCGCTTGGTGCATTTCAAGACCGATAGTGCGCATGCCCTCCGGCATGATCTCGGACATCTGATGCTCCATGCTCGCCGGCATCGACATTTGCGCTGCGCCGGCGCCATCGCTCTTGCATCCTTCCGCCGCCGGAGAACCCATCCCCAGCCTCGCGTCGGCGATCCGGGAGGCCTCGCCATATTGGGCCGTGGCCATGGCGGTCAGGATGTCCGACAGCGCCTGCATGTGGTCGCGCATGTTGGCCAATGTGTGCTCCCGCATTGGCGGTGGAAATGCGACCAGTTGGCGGTTGTCTTCCGTCATCATCATGGCCATGTGTTTCTGGTGATCCATGGCACTGTGATCCTGGGCATTCGCGGTGGCGAGGCCCATAAGGGACAGGACAGCGATTGAAACAACCCGTGGGTAAGGCATGATCCTGCTCTCCTCTCATCGTTGACAATGCGTAGATAGTAGGGCGTCTCGTTGGACTATGGGTATGATTGCGATCATATTGACGTAATTGGAGACGTGTCTCATGGACTGGCAAGCCCTGGTTGCCTCTCAGCCGGACTTGGCGCGGATCCCGCCGCAATTGCGGAAGCTGGCCGAACGCTGGGAGGTCGATGCGGGGGATACCCTGTTGCGGATCGGTGACCGGGTTCGGAGTGTGTTGTCGGTCATTTCCGGTGAAGTGCGCTTGCTTCGCCGCAGTCGCAACGGAAGGGAAGTGGTCTTGCAACGGTCACGGAGCGGCTTCTTCGCCGAAGCAAGCCTCGACAGCAAGATATACCATTGCGACGTGGTGGTGGCCGAAAAGGGCGCCATGCTGCGCTTCCCCGCCAAGGACTTTCGTGCCGCGCTCGACGCCGATGCGCCCTTCCGCGACGCCTGGATGAAACGCCTCGCCCGCGAAGTGCGCAAGTTGCGCGCGCAGTGCGAGCGGCTAAGTCTGCACAGCGCGGCAGACAGAATAATCCATTACATCGAATCGGAAGGCGCCGACGGCGTCTTCACCCTCATCCAGTCGCGCAAGGCTTGGGCTGCCGAGTTGGGACTCACCCACGAGGCCCTTTATCGAGCCCTAAGCCGATTGCAGGCAGACGGCACACTGTGCATCAGCGGTAGCCGAGTTGGCCTCGGTCGGAGTATCGGGAGTGCCCACTTTAGCGTCGGCCCTAATTGAGATTCACTTCGTCCAATTTCCGCTTTCAGCAAGCGACGGTCGCAACCAGGTCTTTCAGGGAGTCCCGGAATGACCGCTTCCTGCCGACTTGGCTGCCCGCAGTCGGTCGTGAAGCGCCGGCATGATTCCATCCGTCATAAGCCGGCAACCCCCGGAAGCAATCATGGGCAGCGCTGCATGGCTGCCTGTTGCAGCGGCGGCTTGACGATCATGAGCGGACTTCGGCGTTCGTGGTGGTGATGCAAGTCGCGTCCGTCGGCGTGGAAGCGCGGGTGCGGCTTGAAGTGCACTTCGAGCAGGAGATCGCCGGGCGGGCCGCCGCCCATGCCCGGCGCGTCCTGGCCGGCCAGGCGGATGGTCTGGCCGGCGCGGATGCCCTGGGGAATCCTGACGTTGAGGGTCCGCGTCGCGACGCCGACGCGGCCACGGGGATCGGTCCGCGGCAGGCGCAGGCTGACCTGCCGGGTTGCCCCGGTGAAGGCGTCCTCGATATCGAGCATTACTTTGGCGTGATGGTCGTTGCCGCGCGCCTGGCAATGGCCGCCCTGTCCGTCGAAGCCGCTGCGCGCGCGGCCCATGTGCCCGAACAGTTCGGCAAAGAAATCGGAAAAATCCGCGGCCTCGCCCGGCGGGAAGCCAGGCCCGCTGAACTCGAAGCCCGCGTCCCAATATGTTGGCACCGAAGACGAAATTTCAAGGGATTGAAGTTGCCGCGGGCGCCCCAACTTTTCATCCCGTCGGCGCCATCGTGGCGCCGGAACTTGATCAGGAAAGGACAGCAACCATGAGGTATCGCTCGATGTTTCCCCGCGACATTTTCGCCGAACTGGACCGCCTGCAAAGGGAGATGCAGCAGGCCGTCGATCTGTCTCCCAGCATCCGCGGAGTCGCCAGCGGCGGCTTCCCGGCGATGAACGTCGGCAGCACGCCGAACACCGTCGAGATCTACGCCTTCGTGCCGGGCGTCGATCCGGCCAGTCTCGATGTCCAGATCGAAAAGGGCGTCCTGACCGTCGCCGGCGAGCGCAAGCCGGACGACCTGCCGGACAAGGCCACGGCGCATATCGACGAACGCTATGCGGGACGCTTCCGCCGCGTCGTAAGCCTGCCCGACGATGCGGCCGGCGGAACGGCGCAGGCGAAGTACCGTGACGGCGTGCTGCACATCAGCATCGCCCGCAAGGAAGCGGCGCAGCCGCGCCGTATTGCCGTCCAGTGAGGAGAACGAGATGAGCGAAAACAATGTTGCCACCAAGCACACCGAACCGACGCGCAATGAGGCTGCCATGCTGCCGCCGGTCGATGTCATCGAAGATACCGCCGGCATAACGCTGTATGCCGACCTGCCCGGGGTTGCCAAGGAGCGGCTCAACGTGCACGTCGAAGCGGATACGCTGACCATCGAGGGCGAGGTCGTGCTCGACGTGCCGCAGGGCATGGAAGCCAGCCATGTCGAGGTCGGCCTGCCGCGGTACCGCCGCGTCTTCACGCTGTCGAAGGAACTGGATGCCAACAAGGTGCAGGCGCAGTTCTCCCAGGGCGTGCTGAAGCTGCGCATTCCGAAGGCCGAGCACGCGCAGGCGCGCAAGGTCGAGATCAACGTAGTGTGAGGCTTGTGGGCAGGGTCCCGGTTCCATCCTAAGGATCCTGCCCGCTAACGGCGGTTGGCGGGCCGAGTTGCCGAAGGAACGACCGGGCCGGCAGGCGGGAGCCGCGATCGAGGTCGCATAGACCGACCGTGGACTACCGAGTGTCCCGGGAAACGATTGCTTGCAAATTTCGGCTGAACTCCGCGAGCGGCCGGCCGTCCAATGCTTCGTTTATGAAACTGGAGTTAATCGACAGCCCGATGAATCAGCAAGCGATCGACAAATTCTTGGCCGATGCCAATTCCTACTTCGGCCTGGGTGATTCTCACCCGCGCAAACCCAACGCCGTGCGCCCTTCCGAGAGGGGCGCCGAGAACTTTCAAAGTCAAACCTGGAGTCGCAAGGAAATGAGCATGAGGAAAGCGTTTATTGCATTGGCATTAGCGGTCGCCTTCGGCGGCGGCTATGCGCTTCACGACCACGCCGGGACCGTCGCCAATCACACCATCTCCGCCGCCACGGCGGCGGACGTGCCGGCCACGGGAGCGGCCACGACGGACTTTACGAGCATCGTCGAGTCCCAAGGGCCGGCCGTGGTGAACATCAGCGTGTCCGGAACCGCCAAGACGGCCGACATGGGCTCGCCGGAGTTCGGTTCGAACTCGCCCTTGCCGGATTTCCACGGGCGCTTCCGCATACCCGGTCCTCAGGGAGGAATTCCCGTCCATGGACAGGGTTCCGGATTCATCGTCAGCGCCGAAGGCGTCGTGCTCACCAACGCCCACGTGGTGGACGGTGCCGACGAGGTCCTGGTTCGGCTGACCGACAAGCGCGAGTTCAAGGCCAAGGTCGTCGGTACCGACCAGCAGACCGACGTGGCCGTCCTGCGCATCGATGCCAAGGACTTGCCGGCGGTGAGGATCGGCGATCCGCAGAAGGTACGCGTCGGCGAATGGGTGGTGGCGATCGGCTCGCCGTTCGGCTTCGAGAACAGCGTTACGGCGGGAATCGTCTCCGCCAAATCGCGTACCCTCCCCGACGAAGGCTATGTTCCCTTCATGCAGACCGACGTCGCCATCAACCCGGGCAATTCGGGCGGGCCCTTGTTCAACAGCAGGGGAGAAGTCATCGGCATCAACTCGCAAATCTACTCGCGCAGCGGGGGTTACCAAGGACTGTCTTTCGCCATCCCCATCGACGTGGCGATGGATATCGAGCGTCAGTTGGTCACCAAGGGTAAGGTGACCCGCGGTCGCTTAGGGATAATGATCCAGGAGGTCAGTCAGGCCTTGGCCGATTCCTTCGGTCTCGACGGTCCCAAGGGCGCCCTCGTCGCCTCCGTGGAACCCGGCAGTCCTGCGGCACGTTCGGGCATCCAGGCCGGCGACGTGATCGTCCGGTTCAACGGACACGACATCGGACGTTCTGCGGAACTTCCCGCCCTGGTGGCGGGCACCACCCCCGGTAGCGAGGTCAAACTCGAGGTCTGGCGCCAAGGCGAGTCGAAACAACTGCACCTCACGGTCGGCGAGTTGAATAGCGTCGCCGCCAGCGACAAATCGGACGATGCCGCGACGACTTCGGCGGCAGCGCTGGGAATCGCCGTCCGCCCGCTGAGCGAAGACGAAAAGGCCGCTGCCGGCGGTCGCGGCCTGATGGTGGAGGGCGTCAAAGCGGGTCCGGCGGCGAAAGCGGGTATTCAGCCCGGCGACGTGATTCTCGGCGTCAATGGGGCTTCCGTGGCCAGCATCGCCCAGCTTCGCGATCAGGTGGCCAAGGGCGGCAAGCGGATCGCCCTGCTGGTGCTGCGCGGCGAACGCCAGATGTTCGTGCCGATCGACGCCGGAACCAGCTGAGCTCGGCGGCGCCGATTTCTCGACCGGCTGCACCGTCGCCGCAAGCCGGCGGCGGTATTGCCAATGTCATATAGCGGGCGCCGGTCGACGGGATCGGACCGTCACCTCCGCCGCCGGCCGCCGCTCAGCGTATCCGGCGCAGCGCCTCGTCGAGGAATTGCACGGTCCGTTCGACGTTGCGGAGCTTGTCGAGGCCGAACAGGCCGATGCGGAAGCTGCGGAAATCGGCCGGTTCGTCGCATTGCAGCGGCACGCCGGCGGCGATCTGTAGGCCTTCGAGGAGGAACTTGCGCCCCGACTGGAGGTCCGCGTCGTCGGTGTAGCTGACCACCACACCGGGGGCCCGGAAACCCTCGGCGGCGACGCTCGAGAACCCGTTTGTCATGAGCAGGGCGCGCACCCGGTCGCCGAGCGCCTGCTGGGCGGCGCGGGCGCGGTCGAAGCCGTAGTCCTCGGTCTCTCTCATGGCGTCGCGGCAGCGCGCCAGGGCGTCGGTGGGCATGGTGGCGTGATAGGCGTGGCCGCCCTTCTCGTAGGTCTCCATGATCTGCATCCATTTGCGCAGGTCGCAGGCGAAGCTGCTGCCGGTGGTGGTATCGATCAGCGTCCGGGCGTGCTCGCCGAGCATCACCAGGGCGCAGCACGGCGAGCCGCTCCAGCCCTTTTGCGGCGCGCTGATCAGCACGTCCACGCCGTTGTCGACCATATCGACCCAGATCGCGCCCGAGGCGATGCAGTCGAGCACCAACAGGCCGCCGACGCCGTGCACCGCGTCGGCCACGGCCCGCAGGTAGGCATCGGGCAGGATCATCCCCGAGGCCGTTTCGACATGCGGCGCGAAGACGACGGCGGGCCGCTGCTCGCGGATGGTCGCGACGACCTCGTCGAGCGGCGCCGGCGCGAACGGCGACCGGCGATCGTCATGGATGCGGCGCGCCTTGAGGACCGTGGCCTGCGCCGGGATCCGCCCCATGTCGAGGATCTGCGTCCAGCGGTAGCTGAACCAGCCGTTGCGGATGACCAGGCAGTTGCGATCGGTGGCGAACTGGCGCGCCACCGCCTCCATGCCGAAGGTGCCGCTGCCCGGGACGATGATCGCCGTCTGCGCCCGGTAGGCCCGCTTGAGCGTCCCGGCGATGTCGGTCATGACGCGCTGGAATGCCCCCGACATGTGGTTGATGGCCCGGTCGGTGTACACCACCGAATATTCGAGCAGCCCCTCGGGGTCGACGTTTGGCAATAGGCTGGGCACGGCGGGCTCCGGCGGAAATGGCAGAAGCCCGCATTGTTGCACCGATCGCGCGGCTGCGGCGCAAGCGAAGAACGATTCCGAGCGGCGCGGCCCGGCCGATTGCGCTCCTCCGGAACTATCCCCGCGGCGCTTAGGGGCCTGCCGTTGCGGACGGAAAGCGCGGCGGCAGCGCAAAAGCCCGCGGCGCATCTATATTCGGAGTGCTGCCCGGATCGGCGCAGCAACGGTCAATGACACGGAGGTCGACATGGTCACAACAGCTTTGTTGGTCCGCCTCGAGGCCAAGCCCGGCAAGGAAAGCGAGGTCGAGGAATTTCTTCGCGGCGGCCTGGCCCTGGTCGAAGAGGAACCGGCTACCATCGCTTGGTTCGGGATACGCCTCGGCCCGTCGAGCTTTGGAATCTTCGACGCCTTCCCCGATGAGAACGGCAGGCAAGCCCATCTGACCGGAAAGGTCGCCGCGGCGCTGCTGGCCAAGGCCGATACGCTATTCTCCAAGCCACCCTCGATCGAGAAGGTCGACGTATTGGCCGCCAAGCTGCCGTAGTCCTGCCGGCCCGCTGCGGCCATCGCTCGGCGCGGCGGGTGCGATCGGGAAGATCGTCATCGCCGGCGCCGCGACCGCGCCACGGCGCCGGCGACATGCTGCCGGCATCTTCACTGACTCGCCGTCCGGTGAGGCTATCATTGCGCATAGACGGCCGACCACCGTACCAAGAACAAGACCGGAGGGGATCATGACGATGTGCTTGAGTGCGTTTTTTCGCCGGGCAGGCGTGACGCTGGTCGGCGCCCTGCTCATGTGCGGGTCGTCGGCCCAGGCCGCCGCCGGCCCCGACCCGCAGCTCATCGAGGCGGCGAAGAAGGAAGCCCGGCTGGTCGTCTATTCATCGACCGATTCGGCGAGCGCCGAGCCCTTGCTGCAGGACTTCAGGAAGCTCTATCCCTTCCTGACCGTCGAATACACCGACATGAACACCACCGAGATCTACAACCGTTTCCTCGCCGAGGCGTCGGCCGGATCGGGCAGCGCCGATCTGCTCTGGAGTTCGTCGATGGACCTGCAGTTCAAGCTCGTCAACGAGGGTTATGCCCAGCCCTATCTGTCGTCGGAACTGGCCGCCCTGCCCAAATGGGCGAGCTACCAGAATCTCGCCTACGGCACGACCCTGGAACCGGCCGTGATCATCTACAACAAGCGCCTGCTGCCGGCCGACAGCGTTCCTAAGAGCCACGCCGATCTGGCCCGCCTGCTGCGGCAGAAGCCGGATCTGCTGCGCGGCAAGGTGGCGAGCTTCGATCCGGAGAAGAGCGGCATCGGCTTTCTCCTCCACACCCAGGCGGCCAAACTTTCGCCGGCCTACTGGGACCTGGTCCAGGCGCTCGGCGCCGCCGGCGCCAAGGTCTATACCAGCAGCGGCGCCATGATCGAGAAGGTCGGTTCCGGCGAACACCTCGTCGCCTTCACCGTGATCGGTTCCTATGCCTTGCTGCGCACCAAGAAGGATGCCAACCTCGGCATGGTGCTGCCGAGCGACTACACCCTGGCCTTCTCGCGCATCGCCTTCATCCCCAAGGCGGCGCGGCATCCGAACGCGGCCAAGCTGTTCCTCGACTTCATCCTGTCGAAGGCGGGCCAGCAGAACATGGCGGCCAAGTCGCTGATCTACGCCTTGCGCGACGATGTCAGCGGCGAGGCGACCCACGCCGCGCTGCTCAAGGAACTCGGCCCGGCCTTGAAGCCGATCCCGGTCGGCGCGACGCTGCTCGAATCGCTCGACCCGGCCACGCGGCTGGAATTCCTCAAACGCTGGAAGCAGTCGCGCGTCCTCCAATAGACGGATGAATCCCGCTGCCGCCCGCAGCCTGGTGCTGCTGGTCCTGACGACCGGCGTGCTGGCGCCGCTCGGGCTGGTCGCCTACCAGAGCCTGCTCGACGCGCCGTTCTTCAGTCCGGTCACGCACGTCTCGCTGGATGCCTATGCCTACATCCTCGGCGACGAGGATTTCGCCCGGGCGCTGACGACTTCGCTGCTGCTCGCCACCGGCATGGTCGTGATCGCCGTGCCGCTCGGCGGCCTGCTGGCTTTCCTGGTGGTGCGCACCGATCTGCCCTGGCGGCGCCTGATCGAGCCCTGGCTGCTGGTGCCGGTGTTCCTCTCGCCGGTGGTGATCGCCTTCGGCTATGTGGTGACGGTCGGCCCGGTCGGCTTCGTGTCGACGCTGCTCAAGCCGCTGTTCGGCGGCGTGCCGTGGAACCTCTACGGCCTGCCGGCGCTGATCCTGATCGCCGGCCTGTCGCACGTGCCGCACGTCCATCTCTACGCCGCTTCGGCGCTGCGCAACCTCGATCCCTCGCTCGAAGAAGCGGCGCGTACCTGCGGCGCCGGACCCTGGCGCATCGCGCTGACCATCAGCCTGCCGCTGATCCGGCCGGCGTTGCTGTTCGTCGGCGCGCTGGTGTTCCTGCTCGGCTTCGAGATCTTCGGCCTGGCCCTGGTGCTCGGCGATCCGGCCGGCGTCCTGGTGCTGACCACTTATCTCTACAAACTGACCAACCTGCTCGGCTTTCCCTCCTACCACCTGATGGCGGTGGTTGCCATTGTCATCGTCGTGCTGACCCTCCCCCTGGCGGCCCTGCAACGCCACATGCTCCGCTTCAGCCAGCGCTACGCGGTGGTCCGCGGCAAGGGCCTGGCGGCGCGGCCGCTGCGCCTCGGTCCGTGGCGCTGGCCGGCGCTGGCCCTGATCCTGGCCTGGCTGGCCTTCACGGTGGCCCTGCCGCTGGCCGGGGTCGCGCTGCGCTCGGTGGTCAGCCAGTGGGGCGAAGGGGTGGTCCTAAGCGAGGTACTGACCCTGGATAACTTCGTCGCCCTCGCCGCTTACCCGAACCTGATCCGCGGCATCGTCAACACGCTGCTGATCGGCACCCTCGGCGGCGGCCTGGCGGTGCTCGCCTACGCCAGCGTCGGGCTCGCCACCCACCGCTGGCAGAGCCGCTGGACGGCGCTCGTCGATTACCTGGCGATGGTCCCCCGCGCCCTGCCCGGGCTGGTGGTCGGCCTCGCCTTCCTCTGGCTGTTCCTGTTCGTCAAGCCGATCAGCCCGCTGCGCGGCACCTTGTTCAGCGTCTGGCTGGCCTATACCGTGGTCTGGCTGCCCTACGGCCTGCGCCTGATCTCGACGGCGCTGATCCAGGTCGGCGCCGAACTCGAAGATGCCGCCCGCATCGCCGGCGCCGGCCGCGGGCGCAGCCTGCGCGACGTGACGCTGCCGCTGCTGCGCCATGGCCTGCTGGGAAGCTGGCTGCTGATCTTCATGATGTTCGTCCGCGAATATTCGACCGGCGTCTACCTTCTCGGACCCGGCACCGAGGTGATCGGCTCGCTGATCGTCTCGCTGTGGGGTTCCGGCGCCCTCGACCTGATCGCCGCCCTGTCCGTGGTCGAGGTCGTCATCCTCGGCGTGGCGCTGGCCGCCGCCCTGCGTCTCGGAGTCCGCACCGATGAGTGACACGCTGCTGTCGATCGACAAGCTGCGCAAGCATTACGGAGACAGCCCGATCCTCAAAGGCGTCTCGCTGTCGCTGGCGCGCGGCGAAGTCCTGGCCCTGCTCGGTCCGTCCGGCAGCGGCAAGACCACCCTGCTGCGCGCCGTCGCCGGGCTCGATCGGCCCGATGACGGTTCGATCAGGCTGGCCGATACCGTCGTCTTCGACGCCGCCCGCGGCATCGAGATACCCGCCGAACGGCGCGGCCTCGGCCTGGTCTTCCAGTCCTACGCGGTATGGCCGCACCGCGACGTGTTCGACAACGTCGCCTACGGACTGCGCCTGCGCCGCGTCGGCGCCGACGAGATCGGGCGGCGCGTCGATGCCATCCTGGCGCGGCTCGGCCTCGCCGGCCTGGCGCGGCGCTTTCCCCATCAGCTCTCCGGCGGCCAGCAGCAGCGCGTCGCCCTGGCCCGGGCGCTGGTCTACAACCCGGCGCTGATCCTGCTCGACGAACCGCTCTCCAATCTCGATGCCAAGCTGCGCGAGGAGGCCCGCGTCTGGCTGCGCGAACTGATCGTGCGCGAACGGCTGAGCGCTCTCTACGTCACCCACGACCAGGCCGAGGCGATGGCCGTCGCCGACCGGGTCATCCTCCTCAATGGCGGTGTCATCGAGCAGGAAGGCCGCCCGCAGCAGATCTACGACGAGCCGGCGAGCGCCTTCGCCGCCGAGTTCATGGGCAGCAACAACCGCCTGTCGGGAACGCTGGTCGCCGCCGACGGCCGGCGCGGCTGGCTGGAAATCGCCGGCGAGCGCCTCGAGGGCGCGCTGCGGGCGCCCGCCGCGCCGGGCGACGCGGTCACGGCCCTGATCCGCATCGAGCGGAGCCGGCTGGCCGACGGGCCGGGCGGCAACCGCCTGGAAATGACGGTGCTCGCCAGCCTCTATCTCGGCGGCCGCTGGGAACACCTGCTGGCCCGCGACGGCCTCGAGATCCGCCACCAGGGAGCGGCACGACTGCCGGCGGGGAGTTCGGCCTGGATCGAATTGGCCGCGCCCGATCTGTGGTTATTTCCGGCGGGCCGATGACCTGCGGCCGATGATCTGCGGCGCGCGGCAGTGCCGGCCGATGTGTGCCGCCGCACATGCGAGCGTCATCGATCCGACGGCGCCGCGACAGGGTTCATTGGCCATTTCGCCGCGACTGTAATTTTCCGCGGGTTCCAGCGTCTAATTCGGTAGCGAAGACATTTCCGCGCATCCCCGGCATCGATCCCGATGGCGCGGCGCCCTGCGCATCCCTCGCCCATTCGGAGGCTCAAGCCATGAAATTCTCCCGCGCCACGCCGTGGTCTTTCCTTTTCGCCGCCGTCGCCGCCCTGACGGCCTTCGCCCTCTACAGCGCCGACAAGCCGCCGCCCGGCGAACTTCCCGCGCCGGCGACCGACCAGCCCCTGGCGGCGATAAGCGGCCGGCAATCGGCGGTCCTTGCCGGTGGCTGTTTCTGGGGCGTACAGGCCGTGTTCCAGCACGTCGCCGGAGTGATTGCTGTCACCTCGGGCTATGCCGGCGGCTCGGCCGACACGGCCAGCTACGGCAAGGTCAGCGGCGGCAACACCGGGCATGCGGAATCGGTCCGGATCGACTACGACCCGGCGAAAGTGTCCTACGGCACGCTGCTGAAGGTCTATTTCGCCGTCGCCCACGACCCGACGCAGTTGAACCGCCAGGGCCCCGACAGCGGCAGCCAGTACCGCTCGGCGATCTTCTACGTCAACCCGGAGCAGCAGCGCATCGCCCAGGCCTATGTCGATCAGCTCCAGCATGCCGGCGTCTTCGCCCGTCCGATCGTGACGCAGCTCGTGCCCCTGGCCGGCTTCTACGCCGCCGAGGCCTATCACCAGGACTACGCCCGGCTGCATCCCGACGACCGCTACATCGTCATCAACGACGCACCTAAGGTCGAGCAGCTCAAGGCCCGCTTCCCGTCGCTGTACCGTCCCGGCTGATCGGGACGTTCATTGCCCGTGGTGCCGGGCTTGGCGCGCCGCCGTTTCCGAGGCGGCGCGCTGTTCCATTGATCGCCGTGCGCCGACCGCGGCAATGGTAAGCATCATTCTTCCATGTTCGGTGCATTACCGGCAAGCCATCGGCACCTTGATCGGCACCTTGATCAGCAGCCGCGGCATGGTGTCCCGCATCCGTGCGGCACTGACGTGAAGACCGGTCTAAGTATCCTCGTTGAAAGAGCACCGATCGCTGCTCACGCGCGTGCCGATGAAGCCAGCGCGCCCGGCTCCGCCGGGGCATAGACGAAAAGTGCACCGAAAATCGTAAGGACTCGGAAATCCATTCGACAAACGGTTAAGGCATCAATGATCACAGCAGCCTGGCAGGCTAAAACTGGTCGGATCTGAGATGACCCGAGTGATCGGTGTAATGATGGGACGCGCCGATGACTCCTAAGCAACTAAGGTCCCGCAACATTAGACGCTGTTCAATTCTTTCCAACGGAGAACGACCATGAATGCAACCAAGACCCTCACCACCGCCGCCGTCCTGACCAGCCTGTTGGCCGTGGCCGGATCGGCCCTTGCGGATACCGATCCCCACGCCGCCTACAAGCGCGTCTTCTACGGCACCGTCAGCGCTTCGAGCGACGAGAACAGGTCCGCCATGGCCACGCCAACGAGCACGACGGCCGACGGCCATGCCGCCTACAACCGTATTTTCTACGGGGTACAGGTCGCCCGCGTCCAGCCGCCGATCGACACCCTGGGTAAGGCAGCCTTCGGCAGCGGCAACCCGGCGATCGACGGTCAGGCAGCCTATCGCGGCGTCCTGCTCGGCGACTGAGCGCGACGCTGCGAGCGGCGCCATGCGGCTGAGAGAGGGCGTCCGATCATCACGCTGCAAGGCATCTCGATCGCTGCCCGATTCCCTGCCGCGCCGGCGCCGACCGGGAAGCCCTGCCGTGGCAACACGGACGGGCTTCCTGGTCGGACCCGGCCCTCACCAAGCGATGCGCGACAGATAGTCCGGCGAAGTGCCGGCGGGCTGCACGGTGAAGTCGTCCGATGCCGGGCGTTCGGCGTGGCTCGGCATCGCCGGCTGAGCATGGCCTGCTTCCATCCGCGCATAGGTTTCGGCGAATGCCTGGCCGTCGTACAAGGCGGCGAGCAGTGCCTGAAAGCCGCTTTGCCCGCAGCGGCCGAACCAGCGATTGACTTCATGCCGGGCCGTTCCGTAGGTCAGCTGCATGTTTTCGCCGCCGGCACCGGTGAGGCGCAGCCAGTCGTTCATCGCCGCCAGCGAGTCCAGGTCCGGAGCATCTTTACCGTCATGGGTCGCGCTCATCCAGGCCTCTTCGGAGAACTCTTCGGCCATGCTCACCATGACCGCCTGTCCCTCGTCGAACCACTGCGGGATAGCCTTCAATACCTTGGCAAAGCCGCCGATGCGGGCGGCGAACTCGACGTGGGCGAGTTCGTGGGCAATGATCGCCACGCGCCGGCCGTAGGGGGATATGACCAGGTTGCGGCCGTCGGTGTAGCCGAGGCCCACCGCGCCGAACTCCCGGTAGCAGCCGGAGCTGGCGCAAAAGACGATCTTGGGATGGGCGACGAGCTCGCCGTAAAAAATGCCGGCCCGCTTCCGTGCCTGGTCGACCAGGTCGATGGCCGACTCGACCTGCTCGCGCGGCATGTCGGGATCGACGAACACATGGTCGCCTGCCTGGCGCAGGCCGGCCTGTTCCGGCGACTCGAGCGAAGCGCCCGCCGCGGCGCGGACCAGCAGCAGCGACGCGGCCCACAGGGCGATGACAATGGGATGTCGCAGTCGGTCCATAAATGTTGGCGGCGTCGGGACTCCGGGTCGTTGACCGCGCATCAGCGTAGCGGAAATCGGCAGCGGGCGATATCGGCCGGGGAAACGGCTAAGCTCGGACGATACGTTCAAGAAGTGTGAACGATACTTGATTGCGGGCTGCAAGGTAAGGGTCGGGGACGCCGCGGCTTCAAGTCGGATGCCGGCGCGGCCCAGCCGGACTTTCCCTTGCTTCCTGCCGGCAACCGTTTACCATCTCGGCCGGGACCGGGCAGCCCGATTCCCCGGTCGGACTGCCTGGCGCAGGAATACAGCGTGCGCCCCTACCATCCACTGCCGCTCAAGCCCGGCGCCACATCGGAGAACCCCATGGCTTCACTACCCGAAAACGTCAGCATGGCGTTGTTCTGCGACTTCGAGAACGTCGCGCTGGGCGTGCGCGACGCCAAGTACGAGGAATTCGACATCAAGCCGGTGCTCGAGCGCCTGCTGCTCAAGGGCAGCATCGTCGTCAAGAAGGCCTACTGCGACTGGGACCGCTACAAGTCCTTCAAGGCGACCATGCACGAGGCCAATTTCGAGATGATCGAGATTCCCCACGTCCGCCAGTCGGGCAAGAACTCGGCCGATATCCGCCTGGTCGTCGACGCGCTCGACCTGTGCTACACGAAATCGCACGTCAATGCCTTCGTCATCATCAGCGGCGACTCCGACTTCTCGCCGCTGGTCTCCAAGCTGCGCGAAAACGCCAAGCACGTGATCGGCGTCGGCGTCAAGCAATCGACCTCCGACCTGCTGGTCGCCAATTGCGACGAATTCATTTTTTACGACGATCTGGTCCGCGAGAGCCAGCGCAAGGCGGCCAAGCGCGAATCGCGGGGGGCGCAGCCGGCGGCCAGACGCGCGCCCGTCGAGGAAAAACGGCGCGGCGAGGAACTCGAAGTCCGCAAGACCAAGGCCATCGAACTGGCGGTGGAGACCTTCGAGGCGCTGTTCGAAGAACGCGGCGACGGCGGCAAGATTTGGGCCTCGGCGCTGAAACAGGCGATCAAGCGCCGCAAGCCCGATTTCAACGAGGCCTACTACGGCTTCCGGGTGTTCGGCAATCTGCTTGAAGAGGCGCGGGCACGCGGCCTGCTCGAACTCGGCCGCGACGAGAAATCGGGCACCTACGTCTATCGCAGCGGCGGCGCGGCGGTCGGCGCCGAGATGCCGGCCGAGGCGCTGCCGGCCGAGCCGGCTCCGCCCGTGGCTGCGCCGGCCGAGCCCCGGCCCGAAACGCCGCGCCGCCGCCGTGGCGCCCGCAAGTCCGAGCTAAAGCCCGAGATTAGGCCCGACCTTAAGCCCGAGATTAGGCCCGACGTTAAGCCCGAGGTAAAGCCGGCGGAGCCGTCCCTGCCGACCACGGATCCGGCGGCAACGGCCGAACCGCCGGCCCAGGCCGTGGCCGAAGAAGCCGCGGCCGAGCCGGCACGCCAACCGGCCGCGCGCAGCCGCCGCCCGCGCAAGGCCAAGGTGGCACCGGAAGCCGCTTGAACGGAACGCCGCCGGTCTCGCCGGCGGGCCTTCCGAGGCGCGCCTAGGCACGCGCCTAGGCGCTGCGCAGCGGCCAGCGGCGCCGCACCTGGTAGCGGGCGCCGGACCTGGACAGTTGCGACTCGACCAGCACGAAACCGCCGACCGGCCAGTCGATCGGCGCGTCCAGGGCGGGCGGGGTCTGGCAGCGCGCATTGCGCAGCAGGCTGACGTGCGCGGCGAACGGACGCGCCTCGAGCGTGAAGCCGGCGGCGCCCAGCCGCGCGGCGAGTTCGGCGGCCAGGGCGGCCAGCGGCGGCGGCAGGTCGCAGCCGGCCCACAGGATGCGGTTGTGCCGCCAATAGCCGAGCCGGTCGAGGCGCAGCGGGAAGGCCTCGCCGGCCAGGTCGGCGGCGGCCGCTTCGGCGGCAGCGGCGCGCTCGGCCGGCAGGTCGCCGAGAAACGCCAGGGTCAGGTGCAGCGAGTCGCGCTGCAGGCACCGGCCGCCGCAGGCGGCGTGGGCCAGACGCGCCGCCGCCTCGAGGGCCGTCGCCGCGCCGGCGTCGGGCCACAGGGCGAAGAACAGCCGGCGCAGCGGCGCGGCCGGCGCCGCATCAGCCATCGCGCGCCAGCAGGGCCACGGCCTGGGCGGCGATGCCCTCGCCGCGGCCGGCGAAGCCGAGCCGTTCGCTGGTCTTGCCCTTGACGTTGACGCAGTCCTCGGCCACGCCGAGGTCGGCGGCGATGTTGGCCACCATGGCCGCGACATGCGGCAGGATGCGCGGCGCCTCGGCAATGACAGTGGCATCGACATTGACCACCCGCCAGCCGGCGCCGCGCACCGCCGCCAGCGCCGCCCGCAATAGGTCGCGCGAGTCGGCGCCGGCGTAGGCCGGATCGCTGTCGGGGAAATGGCGGCCGATGTCGCCGAGTCCGGCGGCGCCGAGCAGGGCGTCGGTCAGGGCGTGCAGCAGCACGTCGGCATCGGAATGGCCGAGCAGCCCGCGGCCGTGCGGAATCGTCACGCCGCCGAGGATCAAGGCCCGGCCCGGCACCAGAGCATGGACGTCGAAACCCTGGCCGATGCGGAAGGGCGGGTTCATGGCCTGGCTCCCCGCTGGGCGAGAATCCACCCCGCCAGTTCGAGATCGAAGGGATAGGTGAGCTTGAGGTTGGCGGCGTCCGCCGCGACCAGGCGCGGGCGCAGGCCCAGGGCCTCGACGGCGGCGGCCTCGTCGGTCACCTGCGGCGCGCCTTGCAGGGCCCGCAGCAGCAGGCCGTGGCGGAACATCTGCGGCGTCTGCGCCTGCCACAGGCCGTCGCGCGGCAGCGTCGCCTCGCTGCGCGCGCCCGGTCCGGCCCGCTTGAGCGTATCGGCGAGCGGCACCGCGAGGAGCCCGCCGACGTCGTCGTCGCCGACTTCGTCGATCAGCGCCTCGACATGGGCCACGGTCAGGCAGGGCCGGGCCGCGTCATGGACCAGCACCCAATCGTCGGCGGCGACGATGGTCGCCGCGGCGCGCAGCCCGTTGGCGACGCTGCCGGCGCGGCTCGCGCCGCCGCAGCGCAGCGGCGTCAGCTTGTCGCCGAGCGGCGCCCAGTCGTGGCGCTGCCACTCCACGTCGTCGGGCGCCAGGACGACGAAGACGCGGGCGATCGCCGGCACGGCGCAGAGCGTCGCCAGGGCGTGGCCGATCACGGGCCGGCCGGCCAGCATCAGGTATTGCTTCGGCCGATCGCCGCCCATCCGCGATCCGCTGCCGGCGGCCGGCACCAAGGCATAGCAGGTCATGGCGCGATTTTACGCGGTCGGCGCCGGCTGCGGTGACGACGGGCGCTGCGCCGACCGTCGCATTCGGCATAGCGGCGCGAGCTAGAATGGACGCCGGCACGAACCTCCGGCGGACACCCGATGGACTTCTTCGCGCAGGGCGCCCAGAACCACCTGCAAGCCTTCGCCACCAGCCTCGCCATCGGCTTCCTGATCGGCCTGGAACGGGAGCGCAACCCTCAGTCCAAGGCCGGCCTGCGCACCTGCGCCCTGGTGGCCCTGCTCGGCACCCTCGCCGGGCTGCTCGCCACGGCCGCCGAAGCGCCCTGGCTGGTCGTCGTCGGACTGCTGGCCGTCGCCGCCATGATGATCGCCGCCTACGCCGGCGGAGCTGCTAACGATAGCGATCCCGGCACCACCTCGGTGGTCGCGCTGATGCTCTGCTACGCGCTCGGCGCCGCCGTCTGGTACGGCTACGGCCGGCTCGCCGTGACGCTCGGCATCGCCACCACCGCCCTGCTCTATTTCAAGACCGAACTGCACGGCCTGTCGCGCAGCCTGAGCGCCAAGGATCTGCGCTCGATCCTGCAGTTCGCGGTCCTCTCCTTCGTCATCCTGCCGATCCTGCCGGACCGCACCTATGGTCCCTACGAGGCCCTCAACCCGCAGCAGATCTGGACCATGGTGGTGCTGATCGCCGGCGTGTCGCTGGCCGGCTATGCCGCCCTGCGCATCGTCGGACAGCGCTACGGCGCGGCCGTGACCGGGCTGTTCGGCGGCCTCGTCTCGAGCACCGCGACGACGCTGGTGTTCGCCCGCCACGCCCGCGGCCAGGCCCACCTGCTGGCCACCGCCGGCCTCGTCATCCTCCTCGCCAACCTGATGGTGCCGGTGCGCCTGGCGGTGCTCTGCGCCATCCTGGCGCCGGCCCTGCTGGCCTCGCTGGCCTGGCGTTCACGGCTCGCGACTGGCGGGGCCTGGCCGGCGGCGGCGCACATCCGATGCCCGAGGTCGGCAATCCGACCGAATTGCCCGCCGCCCTAAGCTTCGGCGCCATGTATGCGCTGGTGCTGCTGCTTGCCGCCTGGCTGCAGGACCTGGCCGGCAGCCAGGGCCTTTACCTGGTCGCCCTGGTCTCCGGCCTCACCGACGTGGACGCCATTACCCTGACCACGCTGCGCCTCTACGATTTGCAAAAACTGAGCACGGCGCAGGCGGCCACCTCGATCTCGCTGGCGCTGCTGGCTAACCTCGGCTTCAAGGCCGGCCTGGTGTTGGCCATCGGCGGGCCGGGGCTGGCCCGCCGGGCCCTGCCCGGCTTCGCCGCCGTCGCCTTGGCCGTCGCGGCGGCGTTATTATTGCTCTATTGAATCACGGCGCCCGAGCGCGATCTAAGCGACAACACCCGAGGGGATTGCCATGAACCACTCCAGCCAGATCCGGCCGCCCGCCGTGGCCGGCCTGTTCTACCCGGGCGAGACGGCCCGCCTGGACGCCGAACTGGGCGCCCTGCTGGCGGCGGCCAGGCCGCCGGCGCTGACCCCTAAGGCGCTGATCGTTCCCCACGCCGGCTACATCTATTCCGGCCCCGTCGCGGCCAGCGCCTATGCGCTGCTGGCAGCGCTGCGCGGCCGTATCCGCCGCGTCGCCCTGTTCGGACCGGCGCACCGCGTGGCACTGAGCGGCTTCGCCCTGCCCGAGGCCGATTCCTTCGCCACGCCGCTGGGCGAGGTGCCGCTCGATGCCGCAGCGGTGCGCGCCGCGATGCGCCTGCCGCGCGTCGTCCGCGCCGATCGGCCGCACGCCGACGAGCATTCGCTCGAAGTGCAACTGCCCTTCCTGCAGCGCACGCTCGGCGACTTCGCCCTGGTCCCGGTGCTGGTCGGCGACGCCAGCGGCGAGGAGACCGCAGCCCTCATCGACGCGCTGTGGGGCGGGCCGGAAACGCTGGTCGTCGTCTCCTCGGATCTCTCCCACTACCATCCCTACGCCGAGGCGCGCAGCCTCGACCGCGCCACGGTCGAGCGGATCCTCGAGCTGGCGCCGCTCGCCGACCACCAGCAGGCCTGCGGCGCGACGCCGATCAACGGGCTGCTCGCGGTGGCCCGCCGGCGCCGCCTGCGGCCGCAGCTGCTCGATCTCGCCAATTCCGGCGACACGGCCGGCGACCGCGGCCGCGTCGTCGGCTACGCGGCGCTGGCCTTCTGCGAGCCGGCGGAGCCGACCGATGACTGACGGACGCGACGAGGCCTTCGGCGACGCGCTGCTGGTGCGCGCCCGCAACGCCATCGGCGGCGAATTCGGCCTGCCGGGGCGGCCCGAGCCGCATGACGAACGCATGACGGCGCCGGGCGCCACCTTCGTCACGCTGACCCAGAACGGCGAACTGCGCGGCTGCATCGGCTCCCTCGAGCCGCGCCGCTCGCTCGACCAGGACGTGCGCGACAACGCCCGCGCCGCGGCCTTCGGCGACCCGCGCTTTGCGCCGCTCGGCCGCGAGGAACTGCCGCGCACCCGGATCGAGGTCTCGCTGCTGTCGCCGTCGGCGCCGATCGACTTCGCCGACGAGGACGATGCGCTGCGCCAGCTCCGCCCGGGCATTGACGGTGTCATATTCTCGCACGGCCACCGGCACGCCACCTTCCTCCCCCAGGTCTGGCAGACGCTGCCCGAGCCGCGCCAGTTCCTGGCCCAGCTGAAGCGCAAGGCGGGCCTGCCGGCCGAGTTCTGGAACGACGCAGTGCGCCTGTCGCGCTATATCGTCGAGAAGTGGAAGGAGAACGGCAATGAATGACGACAACGCCGCCCGCCTCGAGGCGGCGGCCTCCATCCATCCGGGACGCTGGTGGCACGCCCTCGACGACGGCCGCCTGCAATGCGACCTGTGCCCGCGCCACTGCCGGCTCCACGACGGCCAGCGGGCCGCCTGCTTCGTCCGCGCCCGGCGCGGCGCGGAGATCGTCCTGACCAGTTACGGGCGCAGTTCCGGCTTCTGCATCGACCCGATCGAGAAGAAGCCGCTCAACCATTTCCATCCCGGCTCGAGCGTGCTGTCCTTCGGCACCGCCGGCTGCAACCTGGCCTGCAAGTTCTGCCAGAACTGGGACATCTCCAAGTCGCGCGACGCCGACCGGCTGATGGACCAGGCCTCGCCTGGCGCGATCGCCCGCGCCGCCGCCGAGCGCGGTTGCAGGAGCGTCGCCTTCACCTACAACGACCCGGTGATCTTCGCCGAGTACGCGCTCGACAGCGCCGACGCCTGCCATGACCTTGGCATATTCAGCGTCGCCGTCACGGCCGGCTATATCGGCACCGCGGCGCGCCGCGAGTTCTACGCCAAGATGGACGCGGCCAACGTCGACCTGAAGGGCTTCACCGACGAGTTCTACGTCAAGCTCTGCGGCGCCCACCTGCAGCCGGTGCTCGACACGCTGGCCTACGTGCACCACGAGACCGCCTGCTGGCTGGAAATCACCACCCTGCTGATCCCCGGCCACAACGACGGCGACGCCGAACTTAGGGCGCTGTCGCAATGGGTAGCGAGGGAACTCGGCCCCGACGTGCCGCTCCACTTCACCGCCTTCCATCCCGACTGGAAGATGACCGACGTGCCGCCGACGCCGCCGGCGACGCTGACCCGGGCGCGGCGCATCGCCCGCGACGAGGGCCTGCACTTCGTCTACACCGGCAACGTCCATGACGCCGAGGGCGGCACGACTTATTGCCCCGCCTGCGGCGCGGCGCTGATCGTCCGCGACTGGTACGCCATCGAACGCTACGAGCTCACGCCCGAGGGCCGCTGCCGGCAGTGCGCGACCCCGATCGCCGGGCGCTTCGGCGAGTTCGCCAAGCCCTTCGGTCCGCGCCGCATCCCGGTGCGCATCGCCGCCTACCCGGCCTGAGCACGCCGCGACACCTCACAACTCGTTACATCTCTTACAGCTTTCGGCTGGATCGGCGGCGGCCGCGAGCGTAGCTTACGAATCGCCAACCCGCCGGAACGCATCTCGGCGCACCCGGGGGATCGAACAAGGAGGTGCATCATGTTGAAGAAGACTGTTCTAGCGACTGCCCTGATCGCCGCGGCCACCCTGTCGACCGCCGCCTCGGCCCACGGCGACGAATTCGCCGTCGGCGCCCTGATCGGTCTGGGCATCGGCGCCGCGGTAGCCTCCGGCCCCGTCTATGCCGCGCCGGTCTATGCCGCTCCGCCGGCCTATTACGCACCACCGGTCTATTACGCGCCGCCCGCGGTCGTCTACGAGTCGCGGCCGGTCTATTACGCACCGCCTGCACCGGTCGTTTTTTTCGGCGGCGGATGGGGCCATCGCCACGGCTGGCGCGAGCATGAATGGCGCGAGCACGAGCGGCACGAACACCACCGCGAGTGGCGCTGAAGCAGCGCGCCCTGACACTTTCGCGGCAGAGGTGAACGACGGTTCGGCGTGAGCCCGCGGCGCTATAATTTCGCGCCTTGCGCCCGTCTTCACCGTCGTCTTGACCCCTGCCGCTCCGCCTCCGCTCCTTTGCCTTGCCGGCGCCGCGCCGAAACCGGGCGAGCGTCGCGACTTGGCCGGCCTCGCCGGCTCCGCCGACGCTCTGGCGATCGCCGAACTGGCGGCCCCCGGGCGACTGCTCGTCGTCATCAGCGCCAGCCCGCTGGACGCCCAGCGGCTGCAGGAGGAGATCGGCTGGTTCCGGCCGACGCTGCGCGCGCAACTGCTGCCCGACTGGGAGACCCTCCCCTACGACCAGTTCTCGCCGCACCACGACCTGGTCTCGGAACGGCTGGCGACGCTTTACGCGGTCAGCCGCGGCGACTGCGAGGTGCTGCTGGCCTCGGCCAGCACGGCGCTGACGCGGCTGGCGCCGCCGGCCTTCCTCGCCGCCCACACCTTCTTCCTAAGGAAGGGCGAACGCCTCGATCTCGACCGGCTGCGCGCACAACTGTCGCTGGCCGGCTACCAGCACGTCACCCAGGTGCTGGCGCCGGGCGAGTACTCGGTGCGCGGCGGCCTGGTGGACCTCTTTCCGATGGGCGCCGCGCTGCCTTTCCGCCTCGACCTGTTCGACGAGGAAATCGAGAAGATCCTTACCTTCGACGTCGACACCCAGCGCACCCTCTACCCGGTGCCGGAGATTCGCACCCTGCCGGCCCGCGAGTTCCCCCTCGACGAAGCCGGCCGCAACGGCTTTAGGAGCCGCTTCCGCGATACCTTCGAGGGCGACGCCTCGCGCGTGCCGCTCTACCGCGACGTGTCCAACGGCGTGCCGCCGGCCGGCATCGAGTATTACCTGCCGCTGTTCTTCGATGCCACGGCGCCGCTGTTCGACTATCTGCCCAAGGATGCGCTGCTGCTGCTGCACCGCGACGTGCCCGGCGCCATCGCCGAGTTCTGGCGCGACACGACGAGCCGCTACGAGCTGATGAAGGGCGAGCGGCTGCGGCCGATCCTGCCGCCGGCGGCGCTGTTCCTAAGCGACGAGCAGTTCTTCGTCGCCGCCGGCCGCTTCGCCCGATTGACCCTGCCCGCGGCAGCCGGCGCCGACAGCCCGGCGGCGGCGCCGCCCAACGTCGCCGTCGAGCGCAAGGCCGACGATCCGCTGGCCAGGCTGCGCGGCCATCTGGCCGCCTTCGCCGGCCGCACCCTGCTGCTGGCCGAGTCGCCGGGGCGGCGTGAGACGCTGCACGACTACCTGCTCGAGCACGGCGTCGACGCCGCGCCCTGCGCCGACTTCGCCGCCTTCCTCAGCGGCGATGCCAAAGTCATGCTCGGCGCCGGGCCGCTGTCGGGAGGCTTCCTGCTGCGCCGGGCCGGCCTGGCCGTAATCACCGAGAACGAGCTCTACGCGGCCACGGCGCGGCCCCGCGGGCGGCGCGGCGATGCCCGCCGCACCAGCCTGGAGGGCTGGCTGCGCGATCTCTCGGAGCTGAAGATCGGCGATCCGGTGGTACATGAGAATCACGGCATCGGCCGCTATCGCGGCCTGGTGCATTTCGACTACGGCGAAGGCGACACCGAGTTTCTCCACCTCGAATACGCCGAGGGCGCCGCCCTCTACGTGCCGGTGGCACATCTGCATGTCATAGCCCGCTACAGCGGCGCCGACCCCGAGGCGGTCGAGCTGCACCGGCTCGGTTCCGGGCAGTGGGACAAGGCCAAGAAGAAGGCCGCGGCCCAGGTCCGCGACACCGCCGCCGAGCTGCTGGCCCTCTACGCCCAGCGCTCGGCCCGGCAGGGCCACCGCTTCGAATTCAAGCAGCACGAGCTCGAGTCCTTCGCCGGCGGCTTCGGCTTCGAGGAGACGCCCGACCAGCAGGCCGCCATCAATGCCGTGATCGAGGACATGCGCTCGGGCAAGCCGATGGATCGCCTCGTCTGCGGCGATGTCGGCTTCGGCAAGACCGAGGTGGCGCTGCGCGCCGCCTTCGTCGCCGTGGCTGGCGGCAAGCAGGTGGCGGTGCTGTGCCCGACGACGCTGCTGGCCGAGCAGCACTTCCAGAACTTTTGCGACCGCTTCGCCCAGGTTGCGCAGGTCTGGCCGGTGAAGCTCGCCGAGCTGTCGCGCTTCAAGGGCGAGAAGGAGCAGAAGCAGGCCATCGCCGACCTCGCCGCCGGGAAAATCGACATCCTCATCGGCACCCACCGGCTCCTGCAGCAGGACGTGCAGTTCTCCCGGCTCGGCCTGGTGGTCATCGACGAGGAGCACCGCTTCGGCGTGCGCCAGAAGGAGGCGCTGAAGGCGCTGCGCGCCGAGGTCGACGTGCTGACCCTGACCGCCACGCCGATCCCGCGCACGCTCGGCATGTCGCTCGAGGGGCTGCGCGATTTCTCGGTGATCGCCACGCCGCCGTCGAAGCGGCTGGCCATCAAGACCTTCGTCTCCGGCTGGTCGCAGGGCCTGATCCGCGAAGCCTGCCTGCGCGAATTCAAGCGCGGCGGCCAGGTCTATTTCCTGCACAACGAGGTCGATACCATAGCGACGATGGGCGAGCGGCTGCAGAAGATCCTCCCCGAGGCGCGCCTCATCGTCGGCCACGGCCAGCTGCCGGAACGCGAACTGGAGCGGGTGATGCGCGAATTCACGCAGCAGAAACACAACCTGCTCTTATGCACGACCATCATCGAGACCGGCATCGACAATCCCCACGCCAATACCATCGTCATCAACCGGGCCGACAAGTTCGGCCTGGCCCAGCTGCATCAGCTGCGCGGCCGCGTCGGCCGCTCGCACCACCAGGCCTATGCCTACCTGCTGACCCACGAGGAGGCGCGGCCGACCGCCCAGGCGAAGAAGCGCCTGGAGGCGATCCAGATGATGGAGGAACTCGGCTCGGGCTTCTTCCTCGCCATGCACGACCTCGAGATCCGCGGCGCCGGCGAGGTGCTCGGCGAGTCGCAGAGCGGCGAGATCCACGAGATCGGCTTCTCCCTCTACACGTCGATGCTGAACCTGGCGGTGAAGGCGCTCAAGGAGGGCCGCGCCATGCCCGACCTGACCCAGCCGCTGGGCATCACCTCGGAGATCAACCTGCGCACGCCGGCCCTGCTGCCCAGCGACTACTGCCCCGACGTGCACGAGCGCCTGACGCTCTACAAGCGGCTGGCCGATTGCGCCGACGAGGACGACATCCGCCGCATGCACGAAGAACTGGTCGACCGCTTCGGCGCCCTGCCGCCGCAGGCGCTGGCGCTGATCGAGACGCACCGGCTGCGCATCGGCGCCCGCGCCCTGGGCATCGCCAAGCTGGACGCGGGCGAACATTCGATACAATTGCAGTTCGTACCTCAGCCGCCGGTCGATCCGGCGCGGATCATCGCCCTGATCCAGCAGGATCGCAGCTTCAGGCTGGCCGGACCGGACAAGCTGGCCTGGAAGCGCGAATCGCCGGACCTGCGCGGCCGGGTGGCGGCGGTCAAGGAACTGTTCAAGAAACTACACTGATCCCATGCAAACCGAAAACCTCAACATCGAAGCCTTCGACCTGATGCCCTCGCCCGAGGCGATCCACGCCCGCCTGCCCCTCTCGGAGGCGGCCGCCGACACCGTCGTCGCCGGCCGCACGGCGCTGCAGGACATTCTTGACCGGCGCGATCCGCGCCTCTTCGTCGTCGTCGGACCCTGCTCGATCCACGACCCTATCGCCGGCCTCGACTATGCAAGACGGTTAAAGACTCTGGCCGATGCGGTCGCCGACACGATGCTGCTGGTGATGCGCGTCTATTTCGAGAAGCCGCGCACCTCGACGGGCTGGAAAGGCTATGTGAACGACCCGCGCATGGACGATTCCTTCCACATCGAGGAAGGCATGCAGAAGGCCCGCGAATTCCTCCTCGCGGTCAACGATCTGGGCCTGCCCGCGGCCACCGAAGCGCTCGACCCGATCGCGCCGCAATACCTCGGTGACCTGATCTCCTGGACCGCCATCGGCGCCCGCACCTCCGAATCGCAGACCCACCGCGAGATGTCCTCGGGCCTGTCGACCCCGGTTGGCTTCAAGAACGGCACCGACGGTTCGACGGACGCGGCCATCAACGCCATCCTCTCCGCCTCCAAGCCGCACAGCTTCCTCGGCATCAACGGCCAGGGCCGCTCGGCGATCATCCGCACCCGCGGCAACCGCTACGGCCATCTGGTATTGCGCGGCGGCGGCGAGCGGCCCAACTACGACACGGTCAGCGTCGCCATGGCCGAACAGGCGCTGGCCAGGGCCAAGCTGGCGCGCAACATCGTCGTCGACTGCTCGCACGCCAACAGCTACAAGAAGCCCGAGCTGCAACCGCTTGTCATGCACGATTGCGTCAACCAGATCCGGCTGGGCAACCGCTCGATCGTCGGCCTGATGATCGAGAGCTTCATCGAGGCCGGCAACCAGCCGATCCCCGCAGACCTCGCGCAGCTGAAGTACGGCCGCTCGGTGACTGACGCCTGCGTCGACTGGCCGACCACCGAGCAGATGATCGGCGCGGCCCACGATGCGCTGCGCGGGCCGCTGACCGGCCGCGTCGAAGCCTAAGGGCGGGAGAACCGATGCCCCTGATCGAACCCTTCGCCGGACTTAGGCCGGCACCCGGCCGCGCCGCCGACGTCGCCGCCCCGCCCTACGACGTGCTGTCCACCGACGAGGCGCGGCTGCGCGCCGAGGCCAAGCCGTGGAGCTTCCTGCATATCTCCAAGCCGGAGATCGACCTGCCGCCGGACACCGATCCGCACGCGCCGCAGGTCTATGCCAAGGCCGCCGAGAATCTCGGCCGGATGCTCGACGCCGGCATCCTGGTCCGCGACGCCGCGCCCTGCTACTACGCCTATCGGCTGCAGATGGGCGAGCACGTCCAGACCGGCCTGGTCGCCGCCGCCTCGGTCGCCGCCTACGACAGCAACCGGATTCGCAAGCACGAGTACACCCGGCCCGACAAGGAGGACGACCGCGTCCGCCAGATCGAGGCGCTGGACGCCCAGACCGGCCCGGTACTGCTCGCCAGCCCGGAATCCGCCACCGCCGAGGCCCTGCTCGAACTCGCCGCCGGCGGCGAGCCGGTCATCGACATCACGGCCGACGACGGCATCCGCCATACCCTCTGGGTGGTCGACGACGCCAGCCTGATGCGGCGCATCACGGAAGCCTACGACGTCCTGCCGGCGCTCTACATCGCCGACGGCCACCACCGCTCGGCGGCCGCCTCGCGCGTCGCCGCGGCGCGCCGCCGGGCGGGCGGCGAGCAGGGCAGCGACTACTTCCTGTCGGTCATATTCCCGCAGCGGCAGATGCGGATCATGGATTACAACCGCGTCGTCCGCGACCTGGCCGGCATGAGCGTCGAGGTCTTCCTCGCCCGCCTCGAGCCGGCCTTCCGCGTCGCGGCCGCCGCGGCGCCGGTGAAGCCGCAGCGGCCGGGCGAATTCGGTCTCTATCTGGCCGGCCGCTGGTATTCGTTGCACATCAACCCGGCCCTGCTGCCGCGCGATCCGGTCATGCGCCTCGACGTCAGCCTGCTCACCGAGCACCTGCTGGCGCCGCTGCTGGGCATCGCCGACCTGCGCCGCGACCAGCGCATCGACTTCGTCGGCGGCATCCGCGGCCTCGGCGAACTGGTCCGCCGCGTCGACTCCGGCGAGATGGCGGCGGCCTTCGCACTTCATGCCACGCGCATGGAAGAGCTGATGGCGGTGGCCGATTCCGGCCAGGTCATGCCGCCGAAATCGACCTGGTTCGAGCCCAAGCTCGCCGACGGCCTGGTCTCGCACCTGCTCGACTGAGAGGTTGTGAAGAAATCGTAGCGAGCAAGCCGACGGGTTTGTCAACTGCGGAGGCGCGAGTGAGCGAACGACGAGACATATCAAATGGATAGGCGAGGAGTGAGCGAATGAGCAACGAAGCAGATTGGCTGCGCAGTAGATTTATTCACAGCCTCTGAGGCGCCCGGCGGACGGCCCGGATCAACTCGTCAGGCGGCGATAAATCTCCGCGACGCGCAGCGGCAGCTTCCTGACATCGTCGAGCACGGTGAAGCCGGCCGGGCCGTAGAGCCGCGGCAGGTAGTCGGCGCCGTGGCGGTCGATGGTGACGCAATAGCCGCGGATGCCGGCGGCATGCGCCTCGTGGAGCGCCCGGCGGGTGTCCTCGATGCCGTAATGGCCGCGGTATTCGTCGCCGAAATCGTCGGGCCGGCCGTCGGAGAGCGTCACCAGCAGCCGGTGGCGGGCCGGCTGGCGGAGCAGCAGGCGCGTCAGGTGGCGGATCGCCACGCCCATCCGCGTGTAGTCCTTGGCCTCGATGCCGGCGATCCGCGCCCGTACCCCATCGTCATAACGGTCGGCGAAACCCTTGACACGGTAGATGTCGCAGCGGCTCCGCGTCCAGCCGGAAAAGCCGTAGATGGCGTAGGCATCGCCGAGCGTTTCCAGCGCCTCGCAGAGCATCACCAGGGCCTCGCGCTCGGCGTCGTTGATCCAGCCCTTGGTCGAGCCGCTCATGTCCACCATGAACATCGCCGCCAGCGAGCGCTCGTGGCGGATGCGCCGGCAGAACAGACGCGGCGAGGGCTCGACTCCGACGCGGCGGTCGCAGCGCGCCTCGACCTGGGCATCGACGTCGATCTCCTCGCCGTCCGGCTGGCGACCGAGCAACCGGGTTTCGCCGCGCAGGGCCTCGAAACGGCGGCGGATCTGGGCGATCGCCGCGGCGTGGCGCAGGCGCACCTCGTCCACATAGCCCGCCGCGCCGGGCACCACCGTCTGTTCCTCGAGATGGCACCAGCCGCGCCGGTAGGCACGCCGCCGGTAATCCCATTCGTCATAGCGCAGGGCGCCCGCCGGCGGCTCGGCCGGGGCCGCCGCCGCGGCGCCCGCGGCGTCGGCACGGTATGCGCCCGGTCCCGCCGGCACCAGGCAGTCGGGCGGAATCAGGCCGAGGTCCTGGATCAGCGAGGCCGCGGCCTGGCGCGCCGGTGGCGGCAGCGCAGCCAGTTCGCCCTCGCTGAGCCGCTGCGCCGCATCGCCCGGCGTGGCCGGCGCCGCCGCCGCAGCCTCGCGCACAGCGGCACCGCCGGCGGCTTTCAGCCCGGCCAGGGCGCGGCGCAGCAACTGCGTTTCGCGCCCGATGCGCGCCGCGCGCAGCCGCAGCGCCGCCGCCGCATCGATGCGTCCGGCATGAAGCAGATGCGGCGCCGGACGCCCCGTGGCCATGCACTCGGCGAGCACCGCCAGGCTGTCGGCCAGCGTCGCCTGCGGCCGCGCCAGACGCGGCGCCAGCGCCGCCAGCTCGCCCGGCCACGGCCCGCGGACACGGGCGATTTCGCCGGCCAGCCCCGGCAGCTCGGCGGCCATCCGCGCCTCGAGGCGCACCGCTTCCAGCGCCGCCAGCCAGGCCCGGGCGCGCTCGCCATCGGCATAAACGGCCAGCGCCGCACCGAGGTCGACGCTCGCCGAGCCGAAGCTGCCGTAGCGCGTCTGGGCCCACAGCAGGACGGCGGTCGCCTTGTAGAGGCGCCGGTTGGCGGCGGCCGTCGGCAGCGCATCGAGCAGCGGCGGCAGGTAGAGGGTCTCGCTGTCGGTCCATGCGTACTCGCCGGCGCGCAGGCCCAGCGGTCGCCCCGCGAGCCCCTGCAGCAGCCGCGCCAGGCGCGGCTCGACCTCGGCGAGATGCGCCGCCGCCGCGGCGCCGCCGCGTTCCATGGCAAAGGCATCGAGGTGGCGCAGCTTGTCGAGCGCCACCCGGCCGCCCTCGCGGTCGTAGGCGTCGAGGGCGGCCAGCGCCCAGGCGGCGAAGCCCGCGCCATCGAGGCGGGCCAGCGCCTGCGGCGCCAGGGCCGCGATCAGGTAGCCGATCTCGGCATAGGTTTGCGTCGCCACGGCGGCCCAGTGCAGCACCAGTTCCTGGTCGGCGCGCTGCAGCGCCTCGAGGCCGGCGGCCAGGGTCGCCGCCGAGCGGTGCGACGGCGAGGCGAACAGCACCTCGTCGAGGCGCGCCTCCAGTTCGTCGCCGAAGAGGCGCCTAGAAGACGGCGGCGACGAGGTCATCGAGGGTGCCGGCCATGTCCGGATCGTCCGACAGGGCGCGCGCCACGGCCGCCGTGCAGGCCACCGGCGGGGCGATGCCGGCGGCGATCAGCTGCGCGGCATGGACCAGCAGACGGGTGCTGGCACCCTCGTCCAGCCCCGCCCCCTTGAGGTTGCGCGTCAGTTCGGCGAGCTTCACCAGGCGCTGCGCCGTTTCGGCATCGACGCCGCCCTCGCGGGCGACGATGCCGGCCTCGACGGCCGCCTCGGGATAGGCGAATTCGAGGGCCACGAAGCGCTGCCGGGTGCTCGGCTTGATCTCCTTCAGCACGCTCTGGTAGCCGGGGTTGTAGGAGACCACCAGCATGAAGGCAGCGGGCGCCGCGACCAGCTCGCCGCGCTTGTCGACGGCCAACAGGCGGCGCGAATCGGCCAGCGGGTGGATCACCACCGTGGTGTCCTTGCGCGCTTCGACGATCTCGTCCAGATAGCAGATGGCACCGGCGCGCACCGCCGCCGTCAGCGGCCCGTCGACCCAGACCGTCTCGTCGCCGACGATCAGGTAGCGGCCGACCAGGTCGGCCGTGGTCAGGTCGTCGTGGCAGGCCACCGTCGCCAGCGGTCGCCGCAGGCGCCAGGCCATGTACTCGACGAAGCGCGTCTTGCCGCAGCCGGTCGGCCCCTTGAGCAGCACCGGCAGCCGCCGCGCGCAGGCCGCCTCGAACAGCGCCACCTCGTCGGCGATCGGCTGGTAGTAGGGTTCGACGTCGATCCGCGCCAGTTGCGGGGCGAGCGTGGCAATGGAGTCGGACATGGGCATTCCCGGTGGTGAGCGGCGCGCTTCGCGCCGGACGCGGCGCACGTCCGCGATTATGCCGCGCGGCGGCGCTTGACGGCACGCCGCGGCGCGATCGAAGCCGCCGCCGACCTGCTAAGGTGTTAGGAGCCTCCCGACACGAGGCCGCGCTTTGCGCCCAGCGCATCGACAACAAGCCCTAATACCCAGACGAGGTGCCCCATGAGAAACAACAGCTCCATCGTTCTCGCCCTGAGCCTGGCCGCCCTGCCCCTGGCGGCCTCGGCGCAGGCGCTCCTGACCGAGCGCAACATCTCCTTCGCCGCCGCCCACGATGCGGCCGTGGCCGCCCTCGAGCAGTGCCGCAAGGATGGCCACCACGTCACGGTCACCGTCCTGGACCGCTCCGGCCGCACCCGGGTCGTGCTGCACGACGACGGCACCAATCCGCATACCATCGAAAACAGCCTGCGCAAGGCCTACACCTCGCTCACCTTTCGCGTCCCCTCGGGCGACTTCGGCAAGCGGCTCACCGGCACCCCCACCCTGGTCGGACTGTTGAGCCTGGAGAAAATCACGACCCTCGAAGGAGCATTGCCGATCTTCGCCGGCAAGGATCTGGTCGGGTCCATCGGCGTCTCGGGCGCCCCGGGTGGCGAGAAGGACGCGGTCTGTGCGCAGGCCGGCATCGACCGCATCGCCAAGGGCCTGGGCGCGGGCGGCTGAGCGGCGGCTCGACGCCGGCTGGCGCGGCGCGCCGGCATCGCCGCGCCGCAATTCCATCGGCATCCCCCGCGGCAACGCTTAGGCGCCGGTCGAGCCGCGCTGCCGCCGCAGTTCGGCCAGCAGTTCGTCGACGGCGTCGGCGCAGCGCAGGGCCAGCTCTTCGACCGCGGGATCGCCGCGCCGCGCCGCGTCGTTGGCCTCGCTGGCGAGTTCGTGGAGGCGGTCGGCCATGATGTTGCCGGCCACGCCCTTCAGCGCATGGACCGTGAATTGGACTTGGGCGCGATCGCCGCCGCGCACCGCGGCGCGCAGCTTGCCGGCGACCGCCGCATGGGTCTCGAGCACCGTGTCGGCGAGGCGGGCGATGAAGGCCGGCTTGCCCTTGAAGCGCTCCTCGAGGCCGGCCCAGTCGATGACCGCGGCGCCGTCGCCGGCCGGCGCGGCAGCGGCGGCGGCCGTAGCGGCCGCCGCCGCTTCGGGCCGCGGCCGGACGTGGCGCAGGATGGCGGCGACGAGGACGTCGATGTCGACGGGCTTGGCCAGGTGTTCGACCATGCCCGCGGCGAGACAGCGCGAGCGCTCGTCCGGCAGCGCATGGGCGGTCAGGCCGATGACCGGCAGCGCCGGCGCCAGTTCGCCGACGCGGCGGGCCAGCTCGTAGCCGTCCATCACCGGCATCTGCACGTCGGTCAGGACGACGTCATAGCTGGTGACGCCGTCCTGCTGCAGGCGATCGAAGGCCTCGCGGCCGTTGGCGACGCAGCTCAGGCGGGCGCCCTCGATGGCCAGTATCTCCTCGAGCACCAGGCGGTTCACTTCGTTGTCCTCGGCGACGAACACCGAGCAGCCGGCCAGGCGCTTGCGCTGTGGCTGCATGTCGGGACCGGGCGCGGCGATGCGGCTCCCGGCCTCCCTAACGGTGACGCCTTCGGCGCCTGCCAGCGGCAAACGGACGACGAAGCTGCTGCCCTCGCCCGGCCGGCTGGTCGCGGCGATGCTGCCGCCCATCAGGTCCACCAGCCGCTTGCAGATCGACAGCCCGAGCCCGGTGCCGCCGAAGCGCCGCGTCGTCGAGCCGTCGGCCTGCTCGAAGGGCTGGAACAGCCGCCCGATCTCGGCCGGCGTCATGCCGATGCCGCTGTCGACGACGCGAAACACCAGCTCGTCGCCCTCCCGCGCCGCCGCGACCTCGACCCGGCCCTTCTCGGTGAACTTGATGGCATTGGAGACGAGATTGACGAGCACCTGCGACAGCCGCAGCGGATCGCCCTGGCAGCGCGCCGGCAGATCGGCGGCGGTGCGGATATCGAAGTCGATGCCCCTGGCGTGGGCCCGGTCGCGCATCAGCTCGTCGATCCGGTCGAGCAACTGGCCGAGTTCCACGGTGCCGGCTTCGACGACAAACTTGCCGGCCTCGATCTTCGAGAAGTCGAGGATGTCGTTGACGATGCCCAGTAGCAGCTGCCCCGAGTCGAGAATGCGGCTGAACACGTCGAAGGCGGCGCGGCCGGCGCTCTTGCGCTGTCCGACCTGGGCCAGGCCGAGAATGCCGTTGAGCGGCGTGCGGATCTCGTGGCTCATGTTGGCGAGGAACTCGGTTTTCACCTGCGACAGGCGCTCGGCCTCGATGCGCGCCGCCTGTGCCTCGGCGGTGCGCTCCTCGACGCGCCGCTCGAGGTCGGCATTGAGCCGGCGGATCTCTTCCTCGGCCGCCTGGCGCGCGGAAATGTCGAGCACCGAGGCGATGACGTGGCGGGCGCCGGCGAAGCACATCGTGGCGAGGCCGATCTCGACCGGGAACTCGCTGCCGTCGCGGCGCCGGGCCATGATATGGGGTCCGGCATTCATCGGCCGCGCCCGGGCCTCGTCGAAGAACTGGCCGCGCAAGGCCCGGTGGCCGTGGCGCATTCGCTCGGGCACCAGGTCCTCGATGGCGACGCCGACCAGGCCGTCAGCGCCATAGCCGAACAGGGCCGCGGCCCTGACGTTGGCCCGCTCGATGCGGCCATCCGCCGCCACCAGCAGCATGGCGTCCGGCGCCGTGTCGAGGATCAGGTTGGCGCGCGCCTCGCTTTGCTTCAGCGCCTCTTCGACCCGCCGCTGCTGCGTCACGTCGCGCAGCGTACCGGTCGTCCCGCTCGCCTGGTCTTCGGCGTCGATGCCGAGACGGGCATGCACCTCGATCCAGCGGAATCCGCCGTCCTTGTGCAGGAAGCGGACCTCGTGCCGGCAGTTGTCCTGGCGGCGCTCGATCAGCGGCGCGAACAGCTCGATGTGGCGCTGCCGGTCGTCGGGATGGACGTAGTCGAGGAACATCGTGCCCAGGGTTTCATCCACGGAGAAGCCGGTGATCTCCTCCCAGGCCTTGTTGAGGAACAGCCAGCCTCCGTGCGCATCGGTGTGGAAGATGACCTCGCCGATCTGGTTGACCACCTCGCGGTAGCGCGCCTCGCTGTCCCGCAGCCGCGACTCGGCCCGCTTGAAATCGGTGATGTTGCGGGAGATGCCGAATATGCCTACGACATTGCCGTCGGCATCGCGCAGCGGGCCCTTGGTCGCCAGGAAAGCGACCCGCGCGCCGCCGGCCAGCGTCGCCGATTCCTCGATGCTGACCGTCGCGCCGCCGGCCATGATGCCGCGATCGCGTTCCATCATCGCCCGAGCCTCGTCGGCGGGAAACAGGAAGCTGTCGTCGCGGCCGAGGATTTCCTCCACCGGCTTGCCGGTGAAGCGCGCCACCGCCGCGTTGGCCAGCAGGTGGCGGCCGCGCAGGTCCTTGACGTACACCGCGTCGGTCGTGCCATTGACGATGGCATCGAGCAGGGCGCGGTTGCGCCGCACCTCCTCCTCGGCGCGGCTGCGGTCGGTGATGTCGTGGATGATCGAGTACAGCAGGATGCCCTGTTCGGTTTCGATCGGGCCGCTATAGACCTCGACGTCGCGGATTTCGCCGGAGGCCAGGCGGTGGCGAAAATTGAAATACAGCCGCTCTTCGCGGCGGGCCAGGTCCATTTCCCGCTGCACCGCCTCCGCCGGCAGGCAGTTGATGTCGGAAATGCGCATCGACACCAGGGTGTCGCGGTCGTAGCCGTAATAGCGGCAGGCGGCGGAGTTGCAATCGACGATGACCCCACTGTCCGGGCTGATGATCAGCTTGACGGCGGCATTGGAGTTGAAGGTCTGGCGGAAGCGCAGCTCGCTGCGCTGCAATGACTGCCGATCCTGGCCGAGGCGCACGACAAGCAGCACCACCGCCAGGGCGAAGGCCATGATGGCGACGATGCCGCCGCCGACGCGGTCGCGGCTCAGAGCCGCCTGCTGCTTCAGCGTTGCCAGCTGTTTTTCCTCGTCGAAGGCGACGACGGCGACGAGCGGAAAGCGTTCGAGGTGCCGCCACGAGAACTGCAGCGGTCGACGGTCGGTTAGCGACTCTGTCTGGAAAATTCCGTGCGCTCCCGGCGGACTGCCGAGGAAGGGCCGATCGCCGGGGACGCGCAACCCTGCGGTCGGCGAACCGTTACCAGAACTGGCGAGGAATACGCCATCCGCGGTTAACAGCCCGACCCGGTCGGTGGAATTGAGGGCGAAGGCGGCAAGCCGCCGCGCCAGATGGTCGGATTGCAGCCACGCTGTGGCCACGCCGAGCAAGCGGCCCCGCTGCCGTATCGGCATGGAAATGCAAACCAGCGGCGGGTCGTCAGACGTGCCGTGGGATGCTGCGCCGACGAACAGCGGCGCCGCCGTCGGCCCGGCGGCAGCTCTGAAATCCGCGCGGTAGCTCACGTCCGATGGCGTCGCAGCCGCATCCGAAGAATAGGCGAGCCGCCCCGCGGCGTCGATGATATCGACCGCCGTCAGTCCCATGTCGCGAAAACCATCCAGCATGAGGCGAGCGGCCTCGTCGACATGGATCGGTTCGTTGACGAAATCATGGGCGACGTGCACCAGCGCCAGTTGGAGGCCAACGAACAGGGCATCGGTCTGCGCATCGAGAGCGAGGTTGAGCTGCAGCAGGCGCTGCTCGTTGCGCTGCCGGGCGCCGTCGAGCACGGCCACCTGCTCGGCGTTCAGGGCGCTCCAGTAAGCGCCGCAGGCGAGGGCGCTGGCGACGACGATCGCCAGCGCCACCAGATAAAGGCGCAGCGCGCCATGAAATTTCGGCAAAGTCATCGTTCCCGTTTCCTGCTGGCGGCCCCTATCTCGCGGCGACTCTTCCGGCCTGGCGTCGATCAACCGCGGCCCGCGACCAATGCGTGCGGGGCGCGGTTCCGGCTTCCAAGGGACGCATTGTGCCCGCAATGGCCGGCCGAGTGGCATCCGGGGGCGAGTGTTTGCAATTTCGCGACAACGGCGGCCTGGCGGCAGCGACGACGAAGCGCCACTGCGGGATCGAAACCTTGCTCTGAATTCTGCACCGTCGCCGGCTCGGGGGCGCCGAGCGCATGGCGCCCGCCACCGCCCCCAGCCTGGCCGGTCACACTAGGCCGCGGCTGTCGGCCCGGCCCGCGCCGTGGCGGGCCGAGGCGCGCCGCTGATCGGCAAGCGCGCCGACAGCGGTGCCCGGGCGAAGAACCTCGGCGCGCTCCACAGCGGCACCGCAAGCCTCGTTGCTGCCGATGCTGTTGTCATCGCCGAGACCGCGGCCGGCCGTCGTGGCGCTCGCCTGCCTATGACGACAGGCTATCGCCGGGCGTAGTCCGGTGGGCCGAAGCTGCGGCCGGTGGTGACGAAATGGGTGATGCGGCCGTCGTCGCGGACGAAGGGCCGGATGGTGCGGGCTTCGCAATAGCTGTCGCCGTTCTTGCGCCGGTCGATGAAGAAGCCGCGGAATTCGCGGCCGGAGCGCAGCGACGCCCAGATCCTCTGGAAAAAACGCGACGGATAGGCGCCGCTTTCGAGCATGCCGAAGCGCTTGCCCAGCGCTTCGTCGCGACTGAAGCCGGTGCGCAGTTCGAAGGCCGGATTGGCGTATTCGATGAAACCACGCCGGTCGGCGAGCAGGATGGTGTCGCCGCTCTGTTCGGCGACGCGGATAAAGCAGGGGACTCCCCGCGCTTCCTGCGCGGCTTGCGGACCGTGGCGGACGATCGCCAGCAGGCCCTGCCCGTAGCCCAGCGTCAACGGCCTAAGCAGGACGTCGACCTCGATGCTGCGCCCATCGGCGGCGACAACCCGCTGCCGCTGCCAGTCATCGCCGGCGAAGCCCGTTGTGGCGAGGTCGAAACCGGCGTCCGGCGCCGGCGCCGCCAGCTGTAGGCCGGGAATCCACGCCTGCACCGGCGTTTCGAGCAGGCGCGCGTCGCTGCAGCCGAACAGGCGAGCGGCGCCGCGGCAGGACAGGATGTGCCCGCCAGCATCGAGAATCAGCACGGCGCGGCCACTGCGCTCGGGGTCGTCGCCGAACGCCGCAAGCATCGCTTCCCGGCTGCATCTTCGATCCAACGACAGGCCTCCTGTTGTGTTGTTAGGCCCCGCATCATGGCCGGCGCCAAGCCGGCCGCAAAGTCCCGCCCTCGCCTGTTCAGGCGGCCTTGCGCGTCGCCCGCGGCTGCCGCAGGTGCGCGGCCCCGTCCGCCTCGGCCGCGGCCGGCGCAGCGGGTCCGGCCGGCTCGCTCAATGCCGCAAGCTTGGCCGTGGTGGCCGCCGTATCCGCCTCGACCAGCCGGGCAAATTCACCACCGGCTTGGGCCGCGATTTCCGAGCAACTACCAAGATAGCCGACGATGGCGGTCACTGCCGGCTGGCGCCGCGCCAGGCGATCCAAGCCTTCGCCTAAGGATGCGTCGGCAGCGGCGGCGTACAGTTCGGCCGTCTCGTGGAGCAGCCGTAGATTTAAGGTGGCAAAGCGCTGTGCCGTATCGATGGCGATGCCACAGCCGGATTCCAGGGTTTGCAGTTTGCGCTCGGCCAGTTGCCGGAGCGTGTCGATGGGCGTCATGGCGATCTCCCGACTGAAGAACTGCCGCTTCATGCGGCAATGGCGACCACACCGGTCGCCGGACGAGGGTCTGGTATCGGTCCGATGCTATGACTTGCGGCGGCGCGGCGAAATACCGCCGATGCCTTATTTCGCTTACCGGGAATCGGGTAGGGTGCGGCACAATGCCGACACGCTGCCCACAGCCGCAGCGCCCGATACAATCCCCTCGTCATGATCACGGCCGGCGCGCCGCCCGTCGCGGCGATTCTCAGGCGAACACGCGGTCCTGCAGCAGGCCGCGCAGATAGTGGCCGTAGCCGCTCTTGCCGAGCGGCTCGGCGAGGCGCAGCAGATCGTCGTCGCCGATCCAGCCGCGGCGCCAGGCGATCTCCTCCGGACAGGCGATCTTCAGCCCCTGGCGGATTTCGATGGTCTCGATGAAGCGGCTGGCATCGAGCAGCGATTCGTGGGTGCCGGTGTCGAGCCAGGCCATGCCGCGGCCCAAGATGGCGACGCGCAGATCGCCCTGCTCGAGGTAGTGCCGGTTGACGTCGGTGATTTCCAGCTCGCCGCGCGGCGACGGCTTGAGGGCGGCGGCGATGTCGCAGACCCGGCGGTCATAGAAGTAAAGGCCGGTCACGGCATAGCGCGACTTCGGCGCCGTCGGCTTCTCCTCGATGCTGACGGCGCGGCCGTCGCGGTCGAACTCGACGACGCCGTAGCGCTCGGGGTCGCTGACCGCATAGGCGAAGACGGTCGCCCCGCCGGCGGTCTCGTTGGCCTGCTGGAGCTGTACCGGCAGGTCGTGGCCGTAGAACAGGTTGTCGCCGAGGACCAGCGCCGAAGGCTCGCCGGCGACGAAGTCGCGGCCGATGATGAAGGCCTGGGCGAGGCCGTCGGGGCTGGGCTGGACGGCGTAGCGGAGGTCGATCCCCCAGCGCCGGCCGTCGCCGAGCAGCTGCTCGAAGCGCGGCGTGTCGTGCGGCGTCGAGATCAGCAGGATTTCCCGGATACCGGCCAGCATCAGCGTCGCCAGCGGATAGTAGATCATTGGTTTGTCATAGACCGGCAGGAGCTGCTTGGACACGGCCAGGGTGACCGGATGCAGCCGCGTGCCGGAGCCGCCGGCGAGGATGATGCCTTTGCGATTCATGAATACGGGTTCCTTGCGCTTCGTATCGGTGCAGCGGCCCGGCTCTTGCAGGCTGGAGACGCGATGTTCACGGGTGCCGGATGCGCCGGCGGCGGCGTCGTGGCGTGGCCCCGCCGCGTTCGCATGATACAGGTTGGCGGCCGCCTCGACTTCTCGGCTGAAGGCCGCACCAAGCGGTGGCCGCAACGCTGGGCCGCCGCAGCCCGCCGTCGGGCGGCCGGCCGAGAACTTGCCCGGCGGCCGGACGGCGACGGCGCGGAGCCGGAAATCGCCTTCGGGCAGGCCACGAAAATATAGTAGATTACGCGCTCTCAATGATTTGCCGGCCACCCTTGGGGAAGGTCGCGGCCGGTAAGGCGCCACGCACCCGACGCTGCCTGAATACGGGCATGGTTAGTCAAGTTGCATGGACACCGGCACGGGTCCGTGCGACATCCCGGTCCGCGGACCTTGGCAAGCCCCGCAGGTACGACAGGATTCCTGATGAAGATCGCCGCACTGCCGGTCAATGAGACCGAGCGTCTCGCCGCGCTATACGAATACCGACTGCTCGATACCGCTCCCGACGATTCGTTCGATGCGCTAACGCAACTCGCTGCCACGCTCTGCGGTGCGCCGATTTCGCTGCTCACGCTGGTCGATCGGCAACGCGAATGGCACAAGTCGATCTTCGGCATAGAGCTGCCGCGCAGCGCCCCGCGCACGGCATCATTCAGCTCCCACGCGATCCTGAGGAACGACCTATTCGAGGTGTCCGACACCCTTTCCAACCAGCGTTTTGCCGACCACGCCCTGGCTGCTTATGATCGCGGCATCCGCTATTGCGCCTCCGCACCGCTGCTGACCGCCACCGGTTTCGCCATCGGCAGCCTGAGCGTCCTGGGACACGCGCCGCAACAGCTGACAGCCGCCCAGCGCGACGAATTGAAGCAACTGGCACGGCTGGCGATGACGCTGATGGAAGCGCACAAGAAGGGCGCCCAAACGGCCCGCCTGGCGCCGATTCTCGAGAACCTCGAGAGCGAAATTCACATTTTCGAGGCGGATAAGCTCAGCTATCTCTATCTGAACGCCACCGCACGGCGAAACCTGGGCTATACGGAAGACGAGATCGCCCATATGACCCCGCTCGATCTGCGCGCCCACTGGGGCGAAGGGGAGTTGCGGGGCTTGCTCGAGTCGCTGCGCAGCGGTCATCAGCAGCATCTGGCCTATGAGACGCAGTTGATGCGCAAGGATCGCTCCACCTACCCGGTCGAAGTGCGACTCCAATTCCTGCGGGATGGCGCTACGCCGGCCTTCATCTCCATCGTCAACGACATCACGGCCCGCAAAGCGCAGGAAACAGCCTTGCGCGACAGCGAATCGAGGTTCCGGGCCATCGTCTCGAACACGCCCGGCATGGTGTTTCAGGGCCAATGGCTCGGCGATGAAACCCTGCGCTTTTCCTATGTCAGCGAAGGCTGTCTGCAAGTGCTCGGCCTGTCGGTCGAATCGCTGCTCGCCGATCCCGCGCTGCTGCAGGCCATGGTGTTGGCGGAAGACCGCGAATCATTCAAGGAATCGGCGCGCCAGTCGGCGAACTCATTAGGCCAGTGGAATTGGGAAGGCCGCCTGTGGATGGAGCGCTACGACGACGTCAAATGGGTCAGCCTGCGCGCCAGCCCGCGCCTGTTCGCCGGCGGCGGCGTGGTATGGGAAGGGATCATCTTCAACATCACCAAGAGCAAGCAGACGGAGGCCGACCTGGCGGCTTCGCGCGAGCAATTGCGCTCCCTGTCGGCGCACATCATGGCGGCGCGCGAGCAGGAACGCGCGCGCATCGCGCGCGAGATTCATGACGATCTGGGCGGAAATCTCTCGGCCATCAAGATTGTCCTCAACTGGCTCGGCAATCGCGTCGAGGCGGCCCAGCCCGAAGTCCTGGAGCGCCTGCGTTCGGCCAGCGCGGTCGTCGACCGCTCCATGCAATTGGCGCAACAGATTGCCCGGGATCTGCGCCCCGCCATACTCGACTGCGGAATCGTCGCCGCCGTACAGTGGCAGGCCGATGAATTCCGCAAGCGCATGGGCATGCGCTGCGAGGTGATTTGCAGCGAGGCGGAAATCGCGCTCCAAGCGGAGGTCGCGGTGGCCGTGTTCCGCATCCTGCAGGAAGCGCTGACCAACGTTGCCAAGCACGCGCGCGCCTCGCGGGTTCAGATCCATCTGCAAGTTCACCTCGGGGTGCTCGAACTGCAGGTCATCGACAATGGCCGCGGAATCGACCAGGACGCGCTTGCCAAACCCGCCGCCTTCGGGATTCGCGGCATGATGGAGCGGTCCGACTACCTGTCCGGCAAGCTCAGCGTGTCACGGGCGCCAGGCGGAGGCACGGCGGTTCACCTGAGCATCCGGATCGATCCCGAAACGCCAGCGGCGAGGGGCGGACAGTGAAGGTTCTTGTTGTCGACGATCACGCCATCGTCCGCCACGGCTTGAAGCAGATTCTCTCCGAGCTGGACGAAATAACGCTGGTTGCCGAAGCAGCAACCGGCAACGACGCCATACGCATGGTGCGGGACGCGGCGTGGGATCTGGTCATGCTGGACATTACCCTGCCCGATCGCAACGGCATCGAGGTGCTGAAGCAACTAAAGAACGAATTTCCCAAGCTGCGCGTACTGATGCTGACCGGGCATGGCGAGAATCAATACGCCCTGCGCGCGCTGAAGGCCGGAGCGGCCGGCTATTTGACCAAGCAAAGCGCGGCCGACGAACTCATCACCGCCGTTCGCCAAGTGGCAAGCGGGCGAAAATACGTTACCGCCAGCCTCGCGGAAATGCTCGCGGAAAACCTCGGGCATGACGTGGAACGGCCTCGCCACGAGACCCTGTCGGACCGCGAGTACCAAACGCTCTGTCTGATCGCACAGGGGAAGAGCCTGACCCTGATCGCGGAGGAAATGTGCCTCTCGGTCAAGACCGTCAGCGTATACCGGTCGCGCCTGCTGCAAAAAATGGAACTCAAGAATAATCCGGAGCTTATCCACTATGCCATCAAGAATGGCTTGGTGGAGCCCATGTAGTTCCCCGCCGGGTCATGGCCGCCGCGCACCCTAAAGGCCGAAATTGGCGGTCCTAGACGCTTCTTTTTGCCGCACGGAGCCCGCACGCAGCGCCATACCATACGCCCTGACCAACCATGGGCGCCACATTCGTATGACGTCAGATGCCACCCAATCCGACAATCCGACTCGCCTCGCCAGAGAGACGCTGCTGCGGCTCGCCCAGCTGCGAGTGGCGCCCACGCCGGACAACTACAGGCAGATCTATGATCAGATCGGCGGGGTCAGCAGCCAAGCGGCGGTAAATACCGCGGAGCGCGCGCTGAATCAGCTGCCGACGGATCTGCTGCGCCTGTCGCCGCATTTCGAAACGGTGGCCGGTCACATGGCGGCGGCCGTCCGGCAAAGCGAGTGGGCCCGCTGCACCGAGAAAGTCGTCGAATTGCTGAGGAAGCTGCATGACGGCAGCCGCTGGACAGAGCTCATCAAGGAGCTTGTTCGTCAGGCGGAACGGCAGCAGCAAGGCCTGTCGAGCGCGCAGAAGAAGCAAATGCTCGACCGCATCCTGGAATCGGCCGGCGATGCGACCACTCTGCAAACCGGCTTGCGCAAGCTGGTGCAAGGATGGGCGGAGGCTCCGACGGCCAGCCCGAATGCGGGATTCGACCCAACCATATCCTCACTGACCCGCACCTACGGCGCCGGCGCGGAGCCGCGCGGCAACAGCGACCGCCCCGGCGAGGCCCTGCAAGACCTCCTCGCCAAGACGCTGCACTACGGGCTGGTCTCGCAGCTCCGTCATGCGCCCGATCTGGCGGAAAGGGCCGAAGCGCTCTCGCTGCAGGTACGCACGGCGCAGGATCCCGCATCCCTGGCGGATTTGTCCAACGCCCTGAAGAGCCTCTGGTACAAGCTTGAAGCCCGCGGCGACGAAAGCGCGCAAGTGCGCAACGGGCTGGTACAGCTCATGAACTTGTTGCTGGAAAACATAGGCGAACTGGTCCCTGAAGACGGTTGGCTGCGCGGCCAGGTTGCCGCGGTCCGCAAGATCATTTCGGGCGAAATCACGACCCGCACGCTGGAGGAAGCGGAACGCAACCTCAAGGACGTCATCTACAAGCAGAGCAGCCTGAAGCATGGCATGGACGAAGCGAAGGCGACTCTGAAGGCCATGATCGCCACGCTCATTAGCCGCATGGGCGCCTTTTCCGAAGAGACCGGCGACTACCACAAGAAACTGGAAGATTATTCGCAGAGGCTCGGCAGCACCGATGACATCGCACTGCTGGGCACAGTCCTGGACGACATCCTGCGCGAGACCCGGGTGATCCAGGCGAGTACGCTGCGTTCCCGGGACGAGGTCGCCCAGGCCCGCAAGAACGCCGAGGCCGCGGAACAGCGGATACGCGATTTGGAACGGGAACTGACCCAGGTGAGCGGCCTGGTAAGCCTCGATCCCCTTACCGGCGGGCTCAATCGGCGCGGACTCGACGATCAATTCCAGCGCGAGTCCGCCCGGGCCGACCGGCACGAAAGGCCCATGTCGCTGGCTCTGATCGATCTGGACGACTTCAAGCGGCTAAACGATCGCCTCGGTCACCAGGCCGGCGACAACGCGCTGGTTCACCTCGTCCGGACCATCCGCCAGATACTTCGGCCCACCGACGCGGTCGCGCGCTTCGGCGGCGAGGAGTTCGTCATCCTTCTGCCGGACACCGATCTCGGTGATGCGGTCGCCGCGATTACGCGCTTGCAGCGCGAGCTCACCCGAAACTTCTTCCTCCACAATAATGAGAAGCAACTGATCACGTTCAGCGCCGGCGTGGCGCTGCGGGCACCCGGCGAAACACAGGACGCCCTCTTAAGCCGGGCCGACGCGGCCATGTTCCAAGCGAAGCGCGCCGGTAAGAATCGCGTCGTCGCAGCCGGCAATTGACAAGATCCGTCCGGCGGCCCGCCCGCCGCGCCAGGACGCACCCGTCCGGCGATGTGATGCAGCTCACGATATACCCGGGGATTCAAAAAGTTCCGCCCCCCGGCCTAAACTTTTCTCTTCCTGCTCCGATAACTGGCTTAACCGCAGGTCATGGCACTCCGACAAGAGAACGACCCGCAGTTGGCGGCGAAAAGCCGTTTTCCTTCAAAAATGCTTGGTAAAGGAGATTCAAAATGACTGCCGTCATCAACACCAACGTCGCTTCGCTGAATGCCCAGCGCAACCTGAACACCTCCCAATCTTCGCTCGCCACGTCGATTCAACGCCTGTCCTCCGGCCTGCGCGTCAACAGCGCCAAGGACGACGCCGCCGGCCTGGCAATTTCCGAACGCATGAACGCCCAGATCAAGGGCATGAACGTCGCCCAACGCAACGCCAGCGACGCCATCTCTCTGTCCCAGACCGCGGAAGGCGCGCTCGCCAGCGTCGGCGATGCCCTGCAGCGGATGCGCGAACTGGCCGTCCAGTCCGTCAACGCCACGAACGGCGTCACCGACCGGGCCAACCTCGATGCGGAATTCCAGCAACTCAATAAGGAAGTCACGCGCGTTCTGACCGGCACGAAGTACAACGGCACCGACCTGCTCAGTACCGCCGCCACATTGACCTTCCAGGTCGGCGCGAACAACGTCGCCACCGATCAAATCGACGTCGCCACCACCGTCCTTACGACAGGAGCCGGCATGGCCTTGGTGACCGCCGGAGATGTCAACACCGTCGCCACTGCAAAATCGGCGATGGACAACCTCGACACGGCGATCAATGAAATCACCACCGCGCGCTCGACCTTTGGTTCCGTGCAAAACCGCTTCTCGTCGGTGATCAGCAACCTGCAGATCGCTTCGGAAAACGAGAGCGCCGCGCGCGGCCGCATCGTCGATGCCGACTTTGCCGCGGAAACCGCCAACATGACCCGCGGCCAGATTCTGCAGCAGGCCGGTACGGCGATGCTGGCGCAGGCCAACGCCCTGCCCAACTCCGTACTGCAACTGCTGAAGTAATCGGGACTACGATGTAGACGCAAAACACCGCCGGGGGCGTGATCGCTCCCGGCCGTTTGCGCCGGTGAAATTACCGAGCGAATGTCAATCATGCAAGTCGACCTAAACTTGTCCTTAGTGCCTCCGGTGGTCAGTGTCGTAGCGACTGACCGGGTAAAGGCCGACGGGACGGATCGGGCAGTCGAAGCTCCGCCGCGCAAGGCGCCAGCCGGTCCGATAGACGCCGCGCAAGTGCACGAAGCAGTGCGCAAGGTCAAGGAATCACTCGACCCTAATGCGACGTCGATAGAGTTCGTCGTCGACGCCGACTCCCATTCGATCGTAGTAAAGGTCATCGACAAGCAAACCCGGCAACTGATCCGGCAGATACCCAGCGAAGAGATGCTGGCCATCGCCAAATCAGTGGACAAGCTGGAAGGTTTGCTGGTGCGGGAAAAAGCCTGATGTCTCGCCGTCTATTCCAGGCAGCGGTCAACACGAAACGGCTTTAGTCTGCCGATAGCCCAGAGGATTCTGCAATGACTATTTCGTCGCCCGGAATCGGTTCCAACCTTGACGTCAACAGCATCGTCAGTCAATTGATGGCTGTCGAGCGTCATCCGCTTTCCGTCCTGACAACGAAAGAGACCGCCTTCAAGGCGCAGCTGTCCGCCTATGGCACGGTCAAGAGTGCGCTGGCGAGCTTTCAGTCGGCCCTGACCAGCCTGACGTCGGGTGGCAACCTGGGCGCCAATACCGCCACTGCCGGAGATCCTTCCGTGTTGAGCGCGACGGCCAGCAGTTCGGCGATGGCCGGCAGCTTCAACGTCGAAGTCACCCAGTTGGCCAGGCAGCAAAAGCTGGCTAGCGGCCAATTCGCCAACACCACGGATGTCGTCGGCAGCGGCACGATCACGATCCAGTTCGGAACCTTCGACGCGACCGGCAACACCTTCTCGCCCAACGCCGCCAAGGCGACCAAGACCATCAGCATTTCGCCGTCCAACAATACCTTGGGCGGTATCCGGGACGCCATCAACAATGCCGGCGCCGGCGTGGCCGCCAGCATCGTCAACGATGGCACGGGCAACCGGCTGGTCATCACGTCCACCGACAGCGGACAAGCCAACAGCCTCAGGATCACGACGGCTGATGACGATGGCAACAACACCGACGCGGCCGGCCTGTCGCAGTTGGCCTTCGACCCAACTGCCGCGGTCGCGGGCGGCAAGAATCTTAGCCAAGTCAGCGCGGCACAGAACGCACTGTTCACGGTCGACGGCATCAGCATCAGCAAGGCGTCCAATACCGTCACCGATGCGATCGAGGGCGTCACGCTCAATCTTCTCAAGACCAACAGCGGCAGCCCGACGACGCTGACGGTCGGCCGCGACAGCACCAGCGTGCAGACGGCGGTGGGCTCTTTCGTGGATGCGTTCAATGCCGTCAACAAGACCTTGTCCGATCTGACCGCCTATGACGCCAGCACCAAGATCGGCGCCGTGTTGCAGACGGACTCGCTGCCCAAGTCGCTCAAGTCGGAGATGCGAGCAATACTGAATGGCGCCCTCGGTGGCCCTGCCGGCAGCCTGACCAGTCTTTCCGACATCGGCGTGACCTTCCAGCGAGACGGCACCTTGGCCCTCGACAAGACCAAGCTGCAAAAGGCCATCGACGGCAACTTCAGCGGCATCGCCGGCCTGTTTGCGGCAGTCGCGACGTCCACCGACAGCCTGACCAGTTTCGCCGGTTCGAACGCCAAGACCCAGGCGGGCAGCTACGCCGTCGCCGTCACTCAACTCGCCGCGCGGGCAAGCGTCGCCGGAAGCCAGGCTGCGGCATTGACGATTACTGCCGGTGTCAATGATCAGATCGATGTCACCGTCGATGGCGTTGCGGCCAGCGTCAGCATTGCGCCGGGCACTTACGCCACCGCCGATCAATTGGCCGCCGAACTGCAGAGCAAGATTAACGGCGCCATCGGCGGCACCTCCGGGGTGGTCGTATCCAACTCAGCCGGAGTGCTCGGCATCGCGGCGACCCATTTCGGCGCCGCCGACAGCATCAGCATCAACGGCGGCAACGGCGCCGCGTCCTTGTTCGGCGCAGCTCCCAGCGTGACCCTGGGACAGGATGTAGCCGGGACCATCAATGGCGTGGCGGCCAGCGGAATCGGCCAGACCTTGACGGGCGCCTCAGGCGATGCGTCGGAAGGGCTGCGTATCCTAATTGCCGGCGGCGCACTGGGCAGCCGGGGTTCCGTCACATTCACACGCGGCTACGCGGATCAATTGAACAATCTGGTCAATCAAGTCCTTGGTTCGGACGGTTCGATCGCCAGCCGCACCGACGGGATCAACGCCAGACTGAAGGACCTGTCCAAGCGCGAGGACGATATGAATGAGCGGCTCACCGCCATCGAAGCCCGTTATCGGGCCCAGTTCACGGCATTGGACGCGATGATCAGCGGCCTCAACAGCACCAGTACTTTCCTGACCCAGCAACTGGCCAATCTGCCGAAGATCAACGGCACTTCGAGTAACTAAGGGAGCGACCGATGTTTGCAGGTGCCCAATACGGTGCCAACGCCTACTCCACCATCGGAGTGGAGACCGGAGTCATGGCCGCGAACCCGCACAAGCTGGTGTCGATGCTGTTCGAGGGCGCGCAAATAGCGCTGGGAATGGCCGTGGCGCACATGCGCAGCGGCAACATCGCGGGCAAGGGCGAGGCCATCTCCAAGGCCATCGCGATCATCGAGAATGGCCTCAAGGCGAGCCTCGACGCAAAGGCCGGCGGCGAGATCGCCGTACACCTCGACGCGCTATACGCCTACCTGAGCCGGCGCCTGTTGGTGGCGAATCTGGCCAATGAAATAGAACCTCTGGAAGAGGTAAGCGGTATTTTGGCGGAGCTCCAGGAAGCCTGGCAGGCGATCGCCGCACCCAACTCTTCATACCCTCGGACCGCCGGCTACGGCAACAGGTGAGAACACCATGGATAGCGCAAAACGCATAGCGGTATATCAAGCCATTTCGCAAATGACCGGCACCATGGCAGATGCCGCGCGAGCCGGCGACTTGGAAAAACTGACCAGCCTGGAACGGCTCTGCAGCGCTCTGGTGGCGCAGCTGAAGACGGCGCCGAACGTCAAGCTCGATCCGCAAGCGCAGTTGCAGAAGGTCGCACTGATCCGCAAGATCCTGGCGGATGATGGCGAAATCCGCGCCCACACCGAGCCCTGGATGGCGAGCCTGCAGAAATTGCTTGGCGACACGCGTCAGGAGCGGGACGTCCGTCAGGCCTATAGCTCGGAACCGTCATAATTCCCCTCGATGCACCGGCCACCTGCCCCTGCCTTAAGCCGAAATTTGGCGCCGAGGACGAGCTAAGTGCCATTCGAGCCTGACCCATTACCGCAGATCCCTTACCGCACTGGCCCCAATGGCACTACCTTAAGCCATGGGGATGGATACGACGTCGGGTTTTCGGCCGACTGAACGCCGTCACACCGGCGCAAGCCGGTGTCCAGAACAACGCGCCAATTCTGATAGGGGTAGGAAAGGGCTCACGCCCTCCCCTCCCTCCGAACCGTGCGTGCGGTTCTCCCGCACACGGCTCTCCAGTTGGTGGTTTCTCATCGAGATTGGCTCGCCTGTCGTCGGGCTTCGACCATGGTGAAAAGCCCTGCCGCAGCGAAGAATGCATTGGGCCAGCGGCAATGGTCGGCATAACACCGGCCAAAGCCCGGACGTTTCTCCTGTTTGCGCAAGAGTGCCCGCAGTCGTCGTCGGATCAGCGCGTCCAGTGTCTGAAACACGCGCCCTTGAGCATGCTTGAAATAGCCATACCATCCTCGGAGCATCGGGTTGAGATCGGCGATGATCTGCCCAAGACTGTCGCCTCGCGTGCGCTTCGTGAGCATGCGCACTTTGTCTTTCAAGGCGATCAGGCTCTTCTTCCTCACCCCGCGCATGCCCGCTTCAAACCGGTATCCGAGAAACTCAAAGCCCTGTCCTTCGATCCGACAATCCCCAAGATGGGTCTTGTCTGGATGCAGGGCCAGGCCGTTGGCCTCCACCCACGCTTTGATTTCCTCCAGCGCTTTCCCGGCAGCTTCCGCCGTTGGGCACAGAATCACAAAGTCGTCGGCATACCGCACCATCGCATAGCCTTGTCGCGTCATATGCACGTCCAGCGGATGCAGGTAAATGTTCGCCAGCAACGGGCTGATGACCGCGCCTTGCGGCGTGCCCCCCGTCGGCGTCCATTTCTCCAACCCATGAACAATGTCCTGTCGCAACCAACCCGCCAAGAGTTCCAGCAGGCGACCGTCACTGATGCGTTCCTCGATCCGTTCTTTCAGCCGGGCGTGCGGAATGCTGTCAAAGTAGCTTTTGAAATCGGCATCCACCACATGCGTGTAGCCTTTCTTCAGCCACTCATCGACTTCCCGCAGCGCGTCCCTACAGCCTCGGCCGGGACGAAATCCGTAGCTCATCGGCAGAAATTCCTTCTCGAAGATCGGCTCGATCACCCGCTTCACCGCCGCTTGGACAATTCTGTCCTTGACGGTGGGGATGCCCAACGGGCGCGTCTTGCCGCCCGCTTTGGGTATTTCCACTCGTCGCACGGGGGCCGCTTGGTACCGCCCTTCTCTCAGGTCTTCCGCCAGTTCGTCCAGATACCGTTCAGCTCCCGCCGCAAAGCGTTCGATGCTTTGTCCGTCAATGCCCGCAGCGCCTTTGTTCGCCTTGATTTGTTGCCAAGCCGCCCCCAGCGTTTGCGGTCGATAGACTTTGTCGATCAGACTGAACCATTTGTTTCCTTTGACGCCGTTATCCAGCGCCGCCAACATGCGTTCCGTCCAAATGGTGCGGTCGATCCATTCCCGGTTTCCCGTCTGGATAAACGAGGCTTGCTTAGCCGTTTCCGGCACTGCCGCTCCTTCGCTCATGCTCTCGCTCCTCTTGGCGCTCACGCCTCCACCTTCCTGCCTGCCTTCCCTCGGCGCGGCTTTGCTTTCCGCGCTTCTCGCGGCTTGCGCCGCTTCGGTATTACGCAGGCTCTGACTCCTGCCATCGTCACCCCGACGGCAGGTCTCCCCGCTTATCTCGCGCAAACTTCCCAACATTCCGCCTCCAACCACGAAGGTGACCCAAACATCGCTTTAACCGCCACCCCAGCGTGTCCGGTGTGTTTCAGGCTTCACCATGGAATCGCTAGCTCGCCGTCACTCCCCGCCGAATCGAGTTCGTCATCCTGCGGACTGCCAGTTCGCTTCCGGTTGCTCCCCACCCCGCCTCGCGACGACGCAGTTACCTTCAGCTTCGGGGTCATGGCTTGCCCCGGCACGGACTTCCACCATGCTGTTTGCGCGCCTTCACGGGCGCACGGTTCCGGCATTCGCCGGAACGACGTGCTGCCTTTTTTGGGTCTTCGTGGAAGAGTGTGGGTGATTTTCGTCATGAAATCGCCGGAATGCCTTGCTGGAAGCGGGTTTGTGCGGATTGACAGTGCCGTGGAAACGGGCATGATTTTGCAATGGCTACTTTACGCAAACACAAG
>WNGH01000093.1_pt1 | contig 65659 bp, 55 predicted proteins | sample 5400631 | NCBI WGS metagenome assembly WNGH01 (sample SAMN13153373, study PRJNA577476) | soil metagenome | isolation source: 115 cm soil or saprolite under Garry oak tree replicate 1 | place: USA:California | collected 2016-06-15
TCAGCGACGAGCCGAGCTTTTCGGCGGGGATGGGAATTGTGTCCGTCACGATCAGCTCTTCCACATCAGCTTTCCTCAGCCGGTCCATCGCGTCGCCCGACAGGACGGGATGCGTGGCCACGATGAGCACCCGGTTCGCTCCTTGCTGCCGCAGCGCGGCGGCCAGCTTGGAGACCGTGCCGCCCGTGGTGATGATGTCTTCGATCACGACACAGTCCCGGCCTCTCACATCACCCGAGACCGCGATCACCTCGACCGACTGCTCGTCCGGGCGTCGCTTGTAACCGAACGCGATCGGCGCTCCCAGGTCGTTGGCAACGGCCTCGGCGCGGCGCCCGCCGCCCGCATCAGGGGCGACGATCGTGATGTGCTTCAAGCCGAGGGTCTTCAGATACTCGGAGAAGATGCGGTGCGGCGAGAGATGGTCGGTAGGCACGTCGAAGAAGCCCTCGATGGCCTCGGCGTGCAAGTCGAACAGCAGCAGGCGGTCGGCGCCGGCCAGCGTGATGAAGTTGGCAACCAGTTTGGCCGAGATCGGCTCCCGAGGCTGCGTCTTGCGTTCTTTGCGCGCGTAGCCGTAGTACGGAATCACCGCGGTCACCCGCCCGGCGGAAGCGCGGCGCAGCGCGTCGAGGATGATGAACAGCTCCATCAGGTGCTCGTTGACGGGCGGGCTCGTGGGCTGGATCACGAACACGTCGTGACCGCGCATCGAGTCCTCGATCTTGACGTTGATCTCCCCGTCGGGGAAATGACGGAGCCGGGGATCCGTGAGCTGGACGTCGAGGATCTCGGCAATCCGCCCCGCCAGGACCGGGTTGGCCCCGCCTGAGATGAGCTTCAGCTCGCCCCACGGGGAGCCGTCAGTCCCGGTGTACTCGACCGCGGTCTGCAGCCTCCCGATCAACTCGCGTCCGACCCCGAATCCGGCGAACTCACCTGTTTTGTGCGTACCACCCTAGCGGGAACTCCGACGGCTGTCGCGCCGTCGGGCACATCCTTCGTCACCACGGATCCGGCCCCCGTGCGAGCTCCTTTGCCCACCTTGACCGGGGCCACCAGCATCGTGTCCACGCCGACGAAGGCGCCGTCGCCGATCTCGGTCCGGTTCTTTTTCGTGCCGTCGAAGTTGGCCGTAATCGTACCCGCGCCGATGTTGGCGTCCGCTCCGAGGTCCGTGTCGCCCAGGTAGGAGACGTGGGGCACCCTGGTGCCGCGCCCGACCTTGCTCCGCACCAGCTCGGCGAAGCTGCCGATGTGCACGTCCTCCGCGATCTCGGTGCCCGGGCGGAGCTTGGCGAAGGGGCCGCAGTCGGAGCGGTCGCCCAGCCTCGCGTCCTCAATATGGACGTGTGGGCCGATGTGGCACTCGGCGCCGATTTGCGTGCTGCCCTTGAGGACGGTGAACGGCTCGATCACCGTGTCCTGGCCGATGACGACGCCGGCGTCGATGAACGTGCTGTTCGGGTCGACGATGGTGACGCCGCCCAGCATCAGGTTGTCGAGCAGCCGCCGGCGCAGGATTTCGGTCGCCGTCGCGAGCCTGACCCGGTCTTTGACGCCCATCGCCTCGCGCGGATCGTCCAGCGTCACCACGGTGACCGGCTTGAGGTGCAGGAAGACGTCGGTGAGGTAATACTCGCCCGCATTGTTGTCGTCACCGACCGTGCCGAGCTCTTCGACCAGCTTGCTGCCGTCGAAGCAGTAAAGGCCGACGTTGAACTCGTGCACACCAGCGCGCATCTCCGGCGTGGCGTCCTTGCGCTCGACGATGCGCTCCAGGGAGCCATCGGCGGCGCGGATGACGCGGCCGTCGTCGCGCGTCGGATCGACGACGCTCGCGATGGTCGCCGGCGCCTTCTCCTGAACGTGCGCGTCGATGACCCTCCGGATGCTGGTTGCTGTCAGCAACGGCGAGTCGCCGTTGACGACCAGGACCTGGCGTCCCCGCAGCTCACCGGCGGGGATCTGCCCCAGCGCGTGAGCGGTTCCCTTCGGATCGCGCTGGTACACAACTTCGACCCGACCGTCGAGATGGGCGGCGACGTCGGCGTGATGCGGATTGGCGATCACCTTGACGTCTTTCGCTCCGGCCTCCTCCACCGCCGCCAGCACCCAATCGATCATGGGACGGCCGCAGATGGGATGGAGCACTTTGGGAATCCGCGAGCGCATTCGGGTGCCGTGGCCGGCGGCGAGGATGACGGCGGTCAGGGGAGCGCTCAGTTCCGCTCGATTATGCCAGCTTGCGGGCCCTTTCCCGAGCGTGAGCGGGTTCGGTCGGGGAGTTCTGGCCGTACTCCTAGCGGCCGCTCGGGAGCGGAGCGGGGGACGATTGGTTGGCGGGCTGCCGGCTCGGCGCCGGTGCCGGTGTCGTTTGACGCCCCGCCCGGGTGCTGGCCTGCGCTGAGTTGGGGTCGACCATGAGCGATGACTCGTCGATCGCCTCGAACGCGCCGGCCGGGATCGTCTTGAGCTGCGCGATCATGGCTGGATATGGACCCGAGTTCCAACCCGAGTCCATCGTGCCTTGAAAGAACCAGTTCGAGCCGTTGTCGGCCACGATCACCCCGTAGTGCTTCATGGCGGTCAACACGACCTGGGCCTGGGCGCCAAATCCCGAGATGTTGTAGCCCGCCTTCAGACGGAAGCGGGCGCCCATCGGTGGCAAATTCGGATTGCTCGCGGAGCCGGCCTGGTGGCGTGCGGGCCACAGGTAGCTTTGGTCGGTTGACTGGACGGTGAAACGGATCGCGTGCGCAATCAATCCCGCCTGCACTTCATCGAGGCGGACAAGACCAGGCAGGATCGGCAGCCCCGCCGCGTCGGCCGAGGTCCAGTCCAGGTGGCGGAGCTGGTTGGAATTGAGATCGAAGATCGCTCCCGACCCCGCGGTGCTCGGCCCGGCGTAATCGGTCGCCCAGGTTTCGTACAGCTTGCACGTGTCCTGGTCCACCGTGATCAGGTGGCTGTCCGTCGGCCCCTCGCGCAGGAGATCGTTCCCATACGGATATGGGCCCTGCGGCTGTTGGCTTGCGACGACCGGATCACTCTCATCCCAGTACTGGAAGTTGAAGTTCGTGGTCGCATGGCCGGTGTGCACCACGTTGATTGGCATGCCGTACGGCGGACCGCCGAAATCCGGATGCAGGAGCCTCCCCGTGGTGGCGCCCGTGGACGCCAGCCACGCCGCACTGTGCGAGTTGACCGGCATGCTCGAGATGTCGGTGTTCCAGATGTTGTCGGCGGGAAAGATCGGGCACGTGCTGCCAGGGACGATGGAGGCCGCGGCTGGGCGGGCCACATGCTTTGGCGGATGACTCGGCGAAGTGGCCGAGACGTTCAACGCCAGAGCCACCAGCGCACCGACCGCGGCCAGGATGCTTCGTTCCACTGCAGTTGTAACGACGCTCGGGAGTTTCCGGATCTTGCCGCCGCAGGGCGTAGCATCACCTATTTGTGAGCGAAGTCCCGGCACCCAATCTCGAAGGAGCGGTGCCCTCTCATCTGCCTGTGCTGCCGTTGAAGTCGACGGTGGTGTTTCCGCGCATTTTCATCCCGCTCTCGGTCGGGCGCAAGAAATCGCTCCAGCTGCTCGATGACCTCGCGGGCGTCGAGCGTCACATCGCCGTCGCGACGCAGCTTGACGAAACAGCGGAAGAGGTCGAGTTCAAAGACCTCCACCACGTCGGGACGATGGTCCGCGTCCAGCACCTGCTAAAGCTTCCCGACGGCACCGTGCAGCTGGCGGTGCTGGGACTGCGGCGGATCCGGCTCACCGAGGTCGAATCCGAGGACCCTTATCTGACATGCGCCATCGAGATGCTGCCCGAGATCCAGGAAGACATCCTCACGATCGAGCGGGAGGCGCTGATGCGGCGCGCGATCGCGTCGTTCCAGCAGCTCGTCTCGCTCGCCCCACACCTGCCGGCTGAGCTGGCGGGTGCGGCGGGCGCGATCGACGACCCGCTCCACCTCGCGTACTACGTCGCCAATCACATCCGACTCACGACCGAGCAGCGGCAGGAGATCCTCGAGCTCGATTCGTCGAAGGCCAAGCTGGAGCGGCTGCTCGGCCACATGTCCCACGAGCTGGAGGTGCTGGAGCTCGGCCGCAAAATCCAATCCCAGGCCGAAGAGCAGATGGGCAAAGCCCAGCGCGAGTACTTCCTGCGCGAGCAGCTGAAGGCGATCCAGCGCGAGCTGGGCGAGCTGGACACCGAGCACGCGGAGCTGAGCGAGCTTCGCGAACGTATAGAGAAGGCCGGCCTACCACCCGAGGCCAAGCGCGAGGCCGACCGCGAGATCTCACGCCTCGAGCGAATCCCCTCGGCGTCGCCTGAGTCGTCCGTGATCCGCACCTACCTCGAGCTCATCGTCTCGCTGCCGTGGAACGTCTCCACCGGCGGCGAGGTCGACGTCAAGAAGTCGCGCGGCATCCTCGACGCCGACCACTATGACCTAGACAAGGTCAAGCAGCGCATCGTCGAACACCTCGCGGTGCGCCGGCTGAAGCAGCAGCGCGGGTCGACCGACCGCGGCCGCGAGCCGATCCTTTGCTTTGTCGGCCCGCCAGGCGTCGGCAAGACCTCGCTCGGCCAGTCGATCGCGCGCGCCATGGGCCGGAAATTCGCGCGGGCCTCGCTGGGCGGCGTGCACGACGAGGCGGAGATCCGCGGCCACCGCCGCACCTACATCGGGGCCATGCCCGGGCGCATCCTGCAGGCCATTCGTCGCGCCGAATCCAACGATCCCGTGTTCATACTCGACGAGGTCGACAAGATCGGCGCCGACTGGCGCGGCGACCCGTCCTCCGCGCTGCTCGAGGTCCTCGACCCCGAGCAGAACAAGGACTTTCGCGACAACTACCTTGACGTTCCCTTCGACCTGTCGAAGGTGATGTTCATCACGACCGCCAACAGCCTGGAGACAATCCCGCCCGCGCTGCGTGACCGGATGGAGGTCTTGCATCTCTCGGGATACACCGAAGAGGAGAAGGTCCAGATCGCCGAGCGCTTCCTGATCCCCAAGCAAGTGCTGGCGCACGGCCTGAATCCCGGCGAGGTCACGATCTCGGAGGAAGCGATCCGGCTGATCATCCGCGAGTACACACGTGAGGCTGGCGTGCGAAACCTGGAGCGCGAGATCGCGTCCCTGCTCCGCCGCGACGTCGCCGACATAGCGTCGGGCAAGAAGCTGAAGCGGATGGACGACACCAAGAGGGTGCGCGCCGCGCTCGGCAAGCGTCGCTTCTATGACGACGTGGCGGAGCGCATCGACCGGCCGGGCATCGCGACCGGACTGGTCTGGACGCCGACCGGAGGCGAGATCATCTTCGTCGAGGCGACCAGCACGCCAGGCAAGGGCGAACTCAAGCTGACCGGGCAGCTGGGCGAGGTCATGAAGGAATCGGCGGCGGCCTCGCTGTCCTACCTCAAGTCGCGGGCAACCGAGATCGGGATCGACCCGACGCTGTTCGACAAGAACGACATCCACGTCCACGTGCCGGCCGGCGCCCAGCCCAAAGAAGGTCCTTCAGCTGGAGTCACCGTCCTGACCGCGATGGCCTCGATCCTCACCGGCCGGCCGGTGCGCGACGACGTGGCGATGACCGGCGAGATCACGCTGCGTGGCAAGGTGCTGCCGATCGGGGGCATCAAGGAGAAGGTACTCGGCGCCCACCGCGCCGGACTGCGGCGCGTACTCATGCCCTCGCACAACGAGGCCGACCTTGACGATATCCCGGCCGATCTGCGCAAGCAGATGCAGTTCGTGATGATCGAGTCGATCGATCAGGTGTTGCGCGAGGCGTTGATGCCGCGGCGGCCGCACGTTTTGAACGGCGGCAACGGAGCCCGGACTACCGTCGTTGCGCGCGCTGCAGGATCCAGCCGTGCGCGGCCAGCTCCGCCGAATCGTCGAGTGACGAAAGCGCGCCGTCGCCCCGTCGCTTGAGCGCCGCCGCAATCAGGTGATCCGCGAGGTGCGGGTTCTTCGGTAACAGCGACCCGTGCAGGTAGGTGCCGATGATCCCGCCCTGAACGCAGCCTTCGGTCTTGTCGGAACCGTTGTTGCCCTTGCCCTGAATGATCCTGCCAAGCGCTTTCGCGCCTGAGCCCAGGAACGTGCGGCCGCTGTGGTTCTCGAAGCCGACCAATGTACGCGGCGTCAGGCCGATGTCTGTCTGCACGACGACATCGCCGATGAATCGCTTCTTGCCCGCCTCGGTCCTGACGTCGATCAGCCCGATGCCGTCGTAACGCTCGCCGTCGGCGGTCTGGTAGTAGTGGCCCAGCAGCTGGTAGCCGCCGCACACGGCGAGCACCTGCGCGCCGTTCGCGACGGCGCGCTGCAGCGATTCCTGCTTGAACTCGCGGAGGTCGTCGTAGATGAGGGCCTGCTCACGGTCCTGGCCGCCGCCGAAAAAGAAGACATCGACGTCGTTCATCCGGTCACTGGCGCCTCGGCCCAGTTCCACCACGCTCGCCTCCAGTCCGCGCCACTCCGCGCGCTTGACCAGCGTGAGGATGTTGCCCCGATCACCGTAGATGTTCATGAGGTCGGGGTAGAGCCAGCCGACCGTCAATTTCTGTGTCACGTTTCCCAGTATGGCGACGCCCACCCGCGTCTCACGAGCTCGGCCCTGAGGTCGAGCATCGCGGTGTAGGTGCACAGCAGATAGGCGGTGTCGCCTTCGCTGGTGGACTTAATCAGCAGATCGAGCGTCTTGCCAGGGTCGGTCTGAGGATTCTCGGCGCCAACGCCGGCGTACTTCAGGCGCACCGCGAGGTCGTGCGCGCGTCCGCCCGCCGGGATGACCACCTTGGCGTGGCCCTGCAGCATCTCGAAGTCGACATCCCAGATCCAGGAGACGTCGGTGCCGTCCGCCTTGCGGTCGTTCAACCCGATGACGAAGTTCTCGCCACCGGCGAGCTCGACCGCGGTGCGCACTGTCTCGTTGAAACCGGCCGGGTTCTTGGAGAGGACCAGGATCAAATGGCGGCCGCGGAACTCGACGCGCTCCTGGCGGCCGAACGCTGCCTTGAACGTGCGCAGACGGTCGGCGATGTACGAGGGCGCGAGGTCGATGCTTCGTGCGGCCGCGTACGCGGCGAGAACGTTGTAGCAGTTGTAGAGACCGCCCAACGGCATCTCGATCCGCGTCCCTTCGATCGTCAAGGCGAGGGCGTCGAAGCCGTCGAGCTTGATGTTGGTGGCGGCGATCTCCGGACGCGGGCGCTCGAAATGTCCATTAGGGCAGTGATAGACGCCGTCGTGGCCGACGTAAACGGCGTCGAAGATCAAGCTCGTTCCGCATTTGGGACACGTCCTCGCGTCGGCCGCGTGGGGCAGCGTCTTGGTGGCGACCGAGGTGTCCTCGAGGCCGTACCAGAGCGGTTTTATTGTCAGGTTGAGACCGATCTCGGCCACACGGGGGTCGTCCGCGTCGAGGATGGCGCGAGCGGTCTCCGGTTGCGAGGCCAGGGCTTTTTCGATCTTCCGGGCGATCGACTCCAGCTCGCCGTAACGGTCGAGCTGGTCGCGAAAGAGGTTCAGGACCAGGGTCGCCCGCGGCTGGATCTCCTCCACCGCCTTGGCGAGGCTGGCCTCGTCGATCTCGAAGACGCCCCAGTCCGCTTTCAACTTGCCATCGGACCCGGCGCGATTCAACGCCGCCGCAGTCACGCCGAAGATGAGGTTCGCCCCGGCGCGGTTGGCGACGACGCGGTGCCCAGCCCCCTCGAGCAGCCAGCTGAGGAGACGTGCGGTGGTCGTCTTGCCGTTGGTCCCGGTCACGACGATCGAGCCGTACGTCAGATCCTTGGTTAGCCTGGTCAGAATGCGCGGATCGATCGCCCGCGCGACATCGCCCGGGAGGGTCGTGCCGCCGCCGCGACCGGTGAAGCGGCTGAGGGCACCGGTCGCTTTGCCGGCGACGACGGCTGTGGTCTTGCGGATCACGCCCAGGCGCCGACGGCGCGCGTGAGCGCGGTCCAGCAATCCAGCTTCCCTATGGCGTGCCTTCCTTCCTGTTCGTTATTGATGCGCGTGTAGAACGCTGAGCCGCTGCCCGTCATTTGCCAACCTGGACCGAGGCTCGCCGCAAATTCTTTCAGGCTTGGCTCCACGTGCTCCGCCGCCCGGCGCAGCTGATTCTGACCTTCCCCTTTCAATTCGTCCCATGCACGGTACACATCGGCGGTCGAGAGCTCTATCCCCGGCCACGCGATGGCGAACCAGGCGCATTCATCAGCCAGCGGCGTCAGCCGCTCACCGCGCCCCTCGGCGTGCGCGCGACCTCCGCGCAAGAAGAAAGGGACGTCCGAGCCCAGCTCACGCGCGATAGGTGCGAGGTCGATGTCGAGCGTGTGCATGGTCTTGAGCGCCCTCAGCGTCGTGGCCGCGTCGGAGCTGGCGCCGCCCATCCCGGAACCCGATGGGATCCGCTTGTCGAGGTGGATGCGAGCCGGCAATGGGCGTTTGGCAGCACTCTCCAGTGCTTGCTGCGCGACCAGCACGGAGTTGGTCTCCGCGCTCACCCGCAAACCCGATGTCGTGAATGTTGTTTCCTTCGCCGGCTCGACCTCGAGCAGGTCGTGCAGCGCCACCGCTTGAAAGGTCGTGCGTAGGTCGTGGAATCCATCCGCGCTGCGGCCGAGGACCTCGAGGTTGAGGTTGAGCTTCGCGCGCGCGGGCAGCGCGAAGATCAATCGGGGATCGGCTTCAGACCCGCTCGGTACTTGACCGCGCGATCCTGGTAGTGCCGCGCCGTGGTTCCGACCCAGTGGTTCGAGGAGCCGTCGAGCTGCTTCTTGACGGTTGCCGGCACGCCGGCCGCCATGTGGCCGGCCGGGATCTCGATGCCCTCTTGCAGCACCGCGCCGGCCGCGAGCATCGAGCCCGCGCCGAGACGGCTTCGCTGGAGCATGGTCGCGCCCATCCCCACCAGCGCGCCCTGCTCAACAACGCATCCCTCCAGCTGCGCCGAGTGGCCGATGCTGGCGTTCTTTTCGATCAGAGTCGGCAGATTTTCGGCGCAGTGGATGACCGCGTTGTCCTGGATGTTGGCGCCCTCCCCGACCTTGATCGTCGCCTCATCGCCTCGCAGCACCGCGCCGAACCAAACGCTCGCGCCGGCCTCGATCTCGACATCGCCGATCAGCACAGCGGTCGGTGCGATGTATGCGTCGGGATGGACTTTGGGGCGCCGTCCACGAAGCTCGAATTCCATTGGCGCCTATAATCCTAAATTCGTGAGTGCTCTCCCCTGGTAATGGCGCGTGGCTAAGCGGACCGCTTCGGCGAAGAAGCAGGCTCGCGCGGGCGTGCGGCGCTCGGCGCGGAACCGTGCGGTGCGCTCCGAGGTGAAGACCCTCATCGTCAAGTCGCGGCGTTCGCTGAACGACGCCCAGGCCGAGTCCTCGGAACGGATCGAGTCAACGGTCGAGGCCATGCGCGGGCTGGACCGCGCCGCTTCCAAGCGCATCCTGCATCCCAACAACGCGGCGCGTCGCAAGTCGAGACTCGCGCGCCAGCTGGCCAAGCTCGCTTCCACGGCGCCGGCGCCCGCCAAGAGCAAGAAGGCGGCTCCTGCGCGAGCTGCCGCGCCCGCTACGAAGAAGAAGTAGGAGCCGCGGCTTACAGCCGCGTCAGCAGGACGTCCAGGCCGAGCTCGGCGTCGACCTGACCCGACTTAACCTCCCACTCGTAGTCTCGGATGAGCTTCAACGCATCTTCAAGCCGCTGCGGCGACGCGTTCTGGGCGGCGTCGAAGGCCTTCTGGATGACGAAGCGATGCTCGGTCATGTCGTCCTGGACCTGCTGCAGCGACTCGCCCCGGTCCTGTCTGGCCTTGACTTCGAGCACGAGCGCGTAGTGGCGCGCCATCCGGTAAGCGACCGAGGTCGACTGCAAGCCCGACCGAGTGAGGTGGCGCGCGATCTCGAGTGCCGCCGCGCCGGGCCTCGGCAGCAGGTTGTCGGTCAGTTTGAAGATCTCGTCCTCCCGCCCACCGGCGAGCAACTCGGTCACCACTTCAGGAGTGAGCTTCGAGCCGGAAGCCTTGTACGCGGCGAGCTTGGTGAGCTCGGAATCGACGACGCTGAGATCCGGTGGCGACACGCGCACGACCTGCGCGGCGATATTGGCCGTCAGCCCGTGCTTCTCCACCGCGCGCCTGGAGGCCCAGTCGCTGAGCGCGCGACCTTTGAGGTGCTGCGACTCATCGACCTGGCCGCCCGCCGCGGTGATCGCCTTGGTCAGCTTGTTCGTCGAGCCCAGGCGACCCGCCACGGTCAGCAGGACCCGTGTGGTGACGGGAATCTGCGCGAGCGCCGGCGCAAGGCCTTCGGCCCGGTTGGCCGGGATCATGCGCGCGAAGACCACGCGGTATGGATCCAGGAAGGGTACCTGGAGGACCGCATCCTGCAGGCGTGCGGGCGTGAGCCCAGCTCCTTCGAGGACCTCAAGGCCGAAGTCGGAGACGAGCTCGGTGCGCCACTGGTCGATCGTGGCGCGCGACCGCTCGTCGACCAGGAAGCGTTCCTCGCCGTGCAGGAGCAACGCGGTCGCGCTGCCTTGCCTGGTTGCCCGCGGCATGGGCCGATCGTACTTACAACGGCAAGGTGATCGTGCCCTCCTGGTCGGTGCGCAGCACGTCGGGTGGAAACCCAGCGGCAAGCCTGCCCGTCCCTCGTGAGGCGATGAGCTGGGTCGTGGGTCTGACGGCCGCGCGTTCGAGATCGGGCGAGAGCCTGCTCCTGCCGCCGCCCGGCAGCAGGACGTAGCCGCACGCGCCCCTAAGCCGCGAGGCCGCGACCGTCTGCGCCTCGAGGTCCAGGTCGCTGAAATCGCAGAAGCTCTTGCCGTCTGGCGCAATCGCGCGCACAGCGAGGTACGCCGCGCCCACCTGGTCTCCGGGGGCGCCGGGCTCGGGTGCGACGACCTCCAGCCCAAAGCCCGCGATGTCGAGCCGCTGCCCGGCCTCGAGCATATGGATCGAGGCGCCGCGCGTTGCTTGCTCCAGGGCCGCGGTCCGCCAGGCGGATCCGGTGATCGCAGCCTTCGGAATGAAGAGGGCCTGCGCGGATCGGTCGAAGCCGGTCAGACCTCCCACGTGGCCGAGGCCTGGCGCGGTGATGATCAACCCGTCGAGGTTTCGCTGCCAGGGCGGGAGCAGGGTGCCGAGCTCGTCCCGCAGCTTCTGAGGACTTGGACCGCCGTCGATGAGGATGGCGCCGTGCTGGTCGCGCAGGAGCACGGCCTGTCCGTCGCCGACATTCAGGACGAAGGCCTGAGGAGGTGCGTTCGCCCATCCGACCAGCGCCGTGGTGGAAATCAATACCGGTCCAATCGCCGCGGCCGCAAACGCAAACCAGCGCGCCGGACGGGGCGTGTGCCCACCCGCGATCGCCGGAGCCAGCGCCGAGTAGTACGCCAGGCCGAGCCACGTTGGAAAGCTTGGGATCGAGAACGCGGCCAGGGGCGCGCGCGCCAAGACGTAGCCGACCTGCTCGATGTAGGCGAGCAAGCCGGCGATCGGGATCGCCGCGGCGCGGGCGAGCTCCGGCGCAAGAGACAGGACACTGAGCACGAGTCCCGACGCCACGAGTACGGGCAGGACCGGAAGCGTCAGCGCATTCGCGACTGGCGCGATCGGCGAGATGACGTGGAAGTCGGTCGCCATCATCGGCAGCGTCCCGACCTGCGCGGCGCAGGTGACCGCGAAAGGCTCGCGGAGAATGTGCGGCAGGAACGCGATGCGCCGCGCGATCGCCGGGGTCAGAAGGATGATCGCCGCGGTCCCGGCGAACGACAATTGGAAGCCGACGTCCCAGGCGAGCTCGGGATGCCAGCCCAGCATTGCCGCGGCGGTCAGCGCGAGGGATGTCCACACATGAGATGGACGTCCCATGTGAGCGGCGGCGATCGCCAAGCCGCCCATGACCGATGCCCGGACCGCCGCCGGCGTCGCGCCGCCGGCCATCGCGTATACCGCGATGAGTCCGAGGACCGGCCAGGTGGCGTGCCGGCCGAGAATCGGCCTTAGGGTGCCCTGGATGATGCGGGCGAAAACCGCCACCTTCAGGCCGCTAAGCACGAGCAGGTGGATCAGACCCGTCGCGATCAACGCCTGTTCGAGCCTGGGCGGAACGCCTTCGCGGACGCCGAGCACGATTCCGAGGAGCATCGCGGCGTGCGGCGGGGGAACCGCCGCGTTCAGCGCGGCGGTGTACCTCGACCGTAGCCAACTGGGAATTGCAGCAACGCCGCGCTCTGAGCTCGTCACATCGAAGCTCGATGCCTGGAGCTCGAGGTAAACGTTCCGCTGCCCGAGGTATGCGCGCCGATCGAAATCCGGAGTATCGCGCGGGAGTGTCAGCTTACCCGTGGCGCGGACCATGTCTCCGTAGGTCGCGTTCGCTGGGCCACGCCACCGGACGAGGAGATTGCCGATGTCGGTGATTCGTGTCACGCCAATCTGGACCTGTGTCGGCTCGACCAGGACCTCGCCGCCGCCACCGCGGGCCCGGCTGTCGTCCGCGATTCGGCCCGTCATCACCGCGGTCTGGCCGGCGACGCTCGCGGCTCGCACCGGTGCCTGGGCGTCGGGCACCGGCAGCTCGACCCGCGCGACCGCGAGCAGGGCAACCGCAATCGCGACAGCGAGAAGCGCGGGACGCAGCACCAGCGCCACCGCGAGGAGTGGGAGGGTGGCCCCTAAGGCGACCACGCCGAGCCATGACCGTGGCGGGATCAGCACCACAGCGCCGGCAATCGCCGCCGACCACGCCAACGCGAGCGCCAGGCCGGGATAACGCGTCATAGCGTCAGGTAGCGGCGGACCACGACATAGTCCGCTTCGCTCATGCCGAGGATCTCGACCAGCTCACGCATGCTCTGGAAGCCGCCGAAGTTGGTCCGGTAGTCGAGGCATTCCTGCGCGAATGCCAAGGTGAAACGCGGAACCGCCTCGAGCTCTTCGAGCGTCGCCTGGTTGAGATTGACGCGCACGACCGTCGTCCCGGAAGCCGTTTTGACGAACGGGACCTTGATCTGCTCGCCATCGCTCAGCCGGCCGGCGAGGTTGGGCGCCCGGGACATGTCCGCGTCGGCGCTGAATCCGCCGGCAGCCGCGATGGCGTCGAAGACGCGATCTCCCCGGGGCAGGCGGTACAGGCCCGGGTTTTCGACGGCGCCGACGATGTCGACCAATAGCCCCGGCTGGGGCGGGATCTCAAGGGCCGGCGCGGCAACCGGAGCGGTCGGAGCCGGCAAGCCCGACGCTGTATACGCGTACGCGGCCACCAGCAGCGCGGCGGCCGTGGTGATCGGGGCGGCGATCAGTACGATCCGCTTCCAGCCGGGGACGAGTCGCATAGGGAGGCGCACCGGCCGAGGCTATCGAGGGCCGGACCAGACGAAAAGCCAGGTTGTTAAGGCTGGTTCCCGGGGAAGGATTCGAACCTTCGGTCGAGGATCCAAAGTCCTCTGCCTTACCGCTTGGCCACCCGGGAGCGCCCACAACAGTACCGCCCGGCTATCGCGCCGTCCCCAGGTCAGGCGTGACCTGAAACGGGTGTCGTTCGTTGCGTCTGGTGATGAGAAACGCGCTCGCGGTCACTGGGCTGGTGCTGCTGACGGCGGCCTGCGGCGCCTACCACTTTCCGGGCAACTCGCCGTCGCCCTCGCCCGAGACCGCCCACGTGAGCGGCATCGTCAGGTCGGTGCCGTGCGCGCCTGTGGAGCAGGCCGGCTCGACGTGCGCCGGGCGGCCCGTGGCGAGCCTGGAGATTGACTACGTCGCGGGGAATACCGTGGACAGCCGCGCGGTGACCAATTCGAGCGGAATGTACGCGGTCGACCTGCGACCCGGCACCTACGAAGTGAAGCTGGTCACCTACATGCGAGTGATCAGCGGCCCCACCAAGCTCACGCTCGGCGCGGGGACGCGCACCGTCGCGAACTACATGCTCGACAACGGAATTCGCGTCCCGGTGCCGGCCCAGTAGTCACCCCTCTATAGCCACCCGCTGACCCCCCCACCCACCCTGGGGGATGTAGCCGGGGCGCGCAGCTTGGGCGCATGCCGGCGCCCGGTCAACCCTGCTTGTTAAGGGACGAGATTGATGAGCTTGTCGGCGACGTAGATCACCTTCGACGGCTCACGGCCATTGAGCGCGGCGCGCACCTTGTCGCGGGCAAGCGCCGCCTTCGTCGCGCCGGCTTCCGATAGTCCGGCCTCGACGTCCAGCTTGTCGCGCACCTTGCCCGCGACCTGGACCACCAGCACGACCTTCGGCTCCGCCGCGAGCGTTGCATCGAACGCGGGCCACGAGGCGTCCACCAGCAGGCCCCTCTCACCGAGTCGCTCCCACATCTCCTCGCAGGCGTGCGGCGCCAGCGGATTCAGCAGCTTGAGCAGCGTGCGCACCGCCGCGTCCCACTCCCCGTCCCTCGCGCCGCCACCCTGCAGGTAATCCTGCATCGCATTCGCCAGCTCCATCAAGAACGCGACCGCGGTGTTGAAGCGCAGCTCGTCGTAGTGCTCGGTCACATGACCGACGGTCTGCGCGACTTTGCGGCGCAACACCGCGGCATCGGCGCCGGCGGCGGCGGCGCTGCCCTCGGGGACGATCGACTCCGGCTCCAACACGAGCCGCCACACGCGCTGCAGAAACTTGACGACGCCGTTGAGCCCGGAGTCATTCCACTCCACGTCTTCTTCGGGCGGTCCGATGAACATCTCATACACCCGGCCGGCGTCCGCGCCCTGCTCACCGGTTAGCTCGGCGATCGAAACCCCGTTGCCGGCCGACTTGGCCATCACCTGACCGAAGCGCTTGACCATGCCCTGGTTGAAAAGTCGGGTGAACGGCTCCGACGCTTCGAGGAGCCCAGCGTCATGCAGCACCTTGACGAAAAAGCGTGAGTACAGGAGATGCAGAATCGCGTGCTCCACCCCACCCGTGTACTGGTCGACCGCCATCCAGTGATTGGCGAGCTCGGGGTCAAACGGCTCGCGGTCATCGTGGGGGCTTGCGTAGCGCAGGAAGTACCACGACGAGTCGATGAACGTGTCCATTGTGTCCGTCTCGCGGCGTGCCGGGCCGTCGCATTTGGGACACGTCGTGCGCCAGAACGACTCCACCTCGGGAAGCGGCCGGTACTCCTCGGGCAGCTTGACCGGCAGCTGGTCCACCGGCACTGGCACCATGCCGTCGTTGGGGCAGTAGACGACAGGGATCGGCGCTCCCCAGTAGCGCTGGCGGGAGATCAGCCAGTCGCGGAGACGGTACTTGACCGCGCGCTTGCCGATGCCCTTTGACTCCAGCCAGTCGCAGATCCGATCGAAGGCGACTGTTGAGTCGAGGCCGCCGAACTGGGCGCTGTTCACCATCGTCCCCGACCCTAGATACGCGTGGCGCAGCACGCCCTGCGGTCCGCTCGGCGGGGCGATGACCTCGCGGATCGGCAGGTCGTAGCGGACCGCGAACTCGAAATCGCGCTCGTCGTGCGCGGGCACCGCCATGATCGCGCCCGTGCCATATGTAACGAGCACGTAGTCGGCGACCCAGATCGGGATCTTTTGGCCGTTGACCGGATTGATCGCGAAGCCGCCCGTGGCGACGCCGGTCTTCTCCCGATCGGTCGACTGACGCTCGATCTCGGTCTCCTTGCGCGCCTTCTCGACGTACTCGCGGACACGGGCGCGGTGCTTTTCGGTGGTCACGCGCTCGACCAACGGATGCTCGGGCGCCATGACCATGAACGTCGCGCCCCACAGCGTGTCCGGTCGGGTCGTGTAGATGCGGATCGACTCACCGGCGATTCCATCGACCGGAAAGTCGACCTCGGCACCCATGCTGCGGCCGATCCAGTTGGTCTGCATGAGGCGCACCTTGTGCGGCCACTTGTCCAGCAGCGCGAGGTCGGCGAGCAGCCTCTCCGCATAGTCGGTGATCTTCAGAAACCACTGCTCGAGGTCGCGCTTCTCGACCTCGACATCAGGGTGCCGCCAGCACCTTCCGTTGATCACCTGCTCGTTGGCAAGCACAGTTTTGTCGACCGGACACCAGTTGACGGGCGCCATCGCCCTGTACGCGAGGCCGCGCTCGAGCATGAGCAGGAAGAGCCACTGCGTCCACTTGTAGTAGTCGGGCATGCAGCTGGTGACCTCGCGGTCCCAGTCGTAGAGGATCCCCATCATCTTGAGGTCGCGCTTGCTCCTGGCGATGTTGTCGAGTGTCCATCTCTGGGGATGCAAGCCGGGGTGCTGCATCGCCGCGTTTTCCGCCGGCAGACCGAACGCGTCCCAGCCAAATGGGTGCAGCACCTCGAAGCCCTGCATCCGTTTCATCCGCGCGAGCGCGTCGCCCATCACGTAGTTGCGCGCGTGGCCCATGTGCAGGTCACCCGAGGGATACGGATACATGACCAGGTCGTAGTACTTCGGCTTCGGCGAGTCGTCCGCCGCCTTCATGACCCCGCGCTCGGCCCAGACCTTCTGCCACTTCGGCTCGATGTCTTGAGGGACGTAAACGCTACGGCGGGGACGGCTGGACACCGGGTTCAAATTTAAGGGATGCAAGTTCGTGACCCACGATCGCGGCCAGCAGCAACCCTGCACCCGCAGCCTGCTCGAGGCCGAACCGCTGGCCGGCCAGGACAATCGCCGCGACCAGCGCCCATGCGGGCTCCGTGGCGAGAATCAAGGCCGTGCGGTTGGCGCTGATGTGGGCCTGCGCCCACGTCTGGATGAAGTAGGCGAAGGCTGACGCGAAGAGGCCGGTGACCACGATCGCGAACCACACCTTGGCGCTGGGCGCGCGCAGCGACCAGGTGCCGCCCGCGCTGAACAGCAGCGTGCACATGCCCATCTGCGTCATCGCCAGCGGCGCCGACGAGGTGCCCGGCGACCAGCGGCCAAGCAGCACGATGTGCAGCGCGAAGAGGACAGCGCACGCCAGGACGAGCAGATCTCCGAGGTTCATCCCGGACGGACCTCCCGTCAACAACACCAGCCCGCCAAGCGAGACCAGCGTCGCGATCCACGTCCAGCTACGGATCGGGGCGCCGAACAGCCGGTTGAGGAGAGGAGTGAGGACGACAAAGAGCCCCGTGATCAAGCCCGCATTGCCGACGCTCGTGATGGTGAGACCCACCGTCTGGGCGAGGTACCCGGCCGCAAGGACCGCCCCGATCACCGCGCCGACCTGCAGTTCGCGCCGAGTCGGGAGCCGGCGGACGACCACCGACATCACGAGCAGGGCGATCGCAAAGCGGATCTGGAGAAAGGGCAGCGTCGGGTACTGTGTCACTGCGTCTTTGACGAGGACGAACGTCCAGCCCCAGACGGCTGTGACCATCAGCAACAAGAGGACGTAGATCAATGAAGCGTCTGTGGGCGCCTTGGCGCATGCAGTACATCGGCAGCGAACCCCGCCCCGGCTGTCTGTTCTGCCGCGTCATCGAGCACCCCGACGACCCGGACGCTGAGCTGGTCGTGTGGCGCCCCAAGGGCGCCGTCGTACTGCTGAACAAATTTCCCTACAACCCCGGGCACGCGATGGTCGCGCCGTACAAGCACGCGTCGAGCTTTGAGGACCTGGACGACCCTGAGTCGCTCGACCTCGTGCGCGCGCAGCGGCGGACGCTCCAGGTGCTGCGTAACACACTGAAGCCCGACGGCTTCAACGTCGGCTCCAACCTCGGGAACGCCGCGGGCGCCGGCATCCCTGACCACGTGCACATTCACATCGTTCCGCGATGGAATGGAGACACGAACTTCATGGCGGTGATCGACGACGTGAAGGTCGTCAACGAGGCCCTGGCTCAGACCGCCGACAAGCTCAAGCGCGCTTTCGCCGAAACGTAACCTGGCCGCCGGCGATCGACGCTTCCACGCGACCTTCCGAGACAACCGTGATGTCGCACAGCTTGCCCGGCCGCAGCGTACCGGCGTCCCCTTCCATCCCCGCGGCGTAGGCCGCGCCGGACGTGTACGCGCGCAGAGCCGCGGCGCGCGTCAGGGCAAGTTCGGGATGCCACATCGCCTCGCGGCGCCAAGACGTCGCTGCCTCCATGCCGGCCATCGGATCCGGTGTTTCCACGGGCGCATCGGACCCGAACGCAAGCCGAACTCCCGCACGCTCGAGCATCCGCCACGCGTAGGAATGCGAGGTGACGGACGGCCACAGAGCGTCGGCCAGGTCGCGGTCGGAGACGGCGTGGATGGGCTGCATCGAGGCGATGACCCCGAGATTCGCCATGCGCGCGGCGTCCTTCGGATTCACGCACTGCGCGTGCTCGAGCCGCGGCCGCCAATCGCGCCACGCGTTGCGGTGCGAAGCAAGCGCGTCGAGCGCGCGGCGGACAGCGCCGTCACCGATTGCGTGCAGGCACACGTTCAGCTCCGCGTTGGCGCAGCGCCGGAGCATCTCCTCGAGATCTGCCTGCTGGAGCCGGACCGTCCCCGAGCCGTCGAGCATCTCGGCGGTCCGGCTGCCGAGCGAGCCGTCGAGAAACGCTTTGACCCCCCAAATCCGAAGCCACGGACCTCCCCACCCCGACCGCACGCCGATGCGTTCGGCGTGCGCGAGGTCGGCCAGGGGAAGGTTGTAGACCACCCGCACGGGCAGCGGCCCACGCGCGATCAGGCGCTGCAGGGCGGACAGGCAGCGCGCGGTGTCCATGGAGTGCACCGAGGTGAGGCCGAGGTTCGCAAGCTCGCCAAGCACCGCTGACAGGGCGGAGTCGAAGTCGGCGTCGCTTGGCGCCGGCAGCACCCTCGCCACCAGGTCGATCGCGGTCTCGCGCAGGATCCCGGTCGGCTGACCGCGCCGCACGCGGTCGATCGTGCCGCCCGGCGGATCCTCGGTCGTGGCGTCGACGCCAGCTAACCGGAGGGCTTCGCTGGAGACCCAGGCCGAGTGGCCGTCCTTGCGCTGTAGGAACACAGGTCGCCCGCCGGCCGCTTCATCCAGAGGCTGCCGGGACGGAAACGCGCGTTGAGGCCAGATGTCGTTGTACCAGCCACCTCCGACAACCCACGCGTCCTTTTGGAGCGGCTTCGCCCACGCCTTGACGCGGGCCAGGCAATCCGCGAGGTCGCTGCTCCCGGTCAGGTCGACGCCAAGCTTGCGATCCGCGAGACCTTCGAGATGGATGTGCGAGTCAATGAGTCCGGGCCACGCGGTGCCCCGCAGCCGAACCACCTCGGCGCGGCGACCCGCTGCAGCACGCGCTTTTGGGCCGACGGCGATGATGCGGCCGTCAAACGCCGCCACCTCGGGCGTACATCCTGCGAACAGGACCGGCTCGATCAAAGGCCGTACGACTTGGCGATGATCTCCTTCATGATCTCGTCGGTACCCGCGCCGATCCTCGCGAGCCGCGCGTCGCGCCACGCCCTCTCGACTGGAAACTCGCGCATGTAACCGTGACCGCCGAGGATCTGGATCGCCTCGTCAGCAACGTCGCAGGCGACCTGGGTCGCAAGCAGCTTGGCTTGCGAGATCTCACGCACTGGATACTCGCCCTCATCCCACTGCTTGGCCGTCTGGTAGACGAAAGCCTGGATGGCCGCAATCTTCGTGCCCATGTCGACGAGCTTGTGCTTGATGACCTGGAAGTTGGAGATCGGCTGGCCGAAAGCCTGCCGGTTGCGTGCGTACTCCATCGTGTACTCGAACACTCGATTGGCGCCCGCGATCGCTCCCGCGGCGGTGATCATCCGCTCACCCTGCAACTCCCACATCAGCTGCTTGAAACCTTCGCCCTCCTCGCCGATCAGGTTCGAGGCAGGGACGTGGCAGTCGTCGAAGAGCAACTCGGCGGTGTCGGATGAATGCATGCCGAGTTTCTTCAAGGTCCGCGAGACTTCGAAGCCAGGCGTCCCCTTTTCGATGACGAGCAGGTTGTAGCCCGCGTGCCCACGCTCGCGTTCGTTCTTGGTGACAACCAACGCCCAGTGACAGCGCGCACCGTTGGTGATGAAGGTCTTGCGCCCGCTGACGATGAACTCGTCTCCAAATCGCCGAGCCACCGTCGTGATGCCTGCCACATCCGAGCCCGCATCGGGCTCGGTGATGGCGATCGAGGCAATCTGCTCTCCACGAATGGCGGGCGCCAGCCACCGCGTCTTCTGCTCCTCAGTGCCGAACTTGAACACAGGCGGGGTCGCCATCTCGGTCTGCACGGCGACGGCCATTCCCAGCCCTCCGGTGCCAGCCCGCGCCAGCTCCTCGGAGAGCACCAGCGCCGAGAAGTAGTCGCCGCCCTGGCCGCCGTACTCCGGTGGGTAGCGCAGGCCCAGAAAACCGAGCTCCCCGAAGCGCTGGAAGATCGAGTCCGGGAAGGTCTTTTCCTCCCACTCATCGAGGTGCGGCTGGACTTCCTTTTCGAGGAACCTGCGGATGTGCAGCCGGAGCTCCTCGTGAGCGTCGGTGAAGTACATCGCCAAGGAGTGTAGGGCGGTCGCGACTCCGCTTCCGGTATGATTCCCGGCCGGACCTCAACCGTTAGATCAAACACGCGCTGGGAGTTGGATTGGGCTCAGTAATCAAGAAGCGGCGCAAGAAGATGCGCAAGCACAAGCACAAGAAGATGCTTAAGAAGACGCGATGGGCGCGACGCGCGCACGCGTAGGATAACGACGCCTTGGGCACATGGATCGTCATCGGGATTGTCGTCCTCATCGTCCTGTGGCTCGTCTTCACCTACAACGGACTCATCGCGGCCAGGAACAGGACCCAGGAAGCCTGGTCTGAGATCGACGTCGAGCTCAAGCGCCGGCACGATCTGATCCCCAACCTCGTCAACACCGTGCAGGGCTACATCGGCCACGAGCGCGGCACCCTCGAGGCGGTGACCAACGCCCGAGCCAACGCCGTCGCGGCCGGCGCGACCGGCGACCCGCAGAAGATCGGGCAGGCGGAGAACCTGCTCAGCCAGAGCCTGCGCAGCCTGTTCGCGGTCTCCGAGAACTACCCCGAGCTGAAGGCGATCTCGGCCTTCACGAACCTGCAGGAGAACCTGACTGCGACCGAAGACAAGCTCGAGTTCTCGCGCCGCTTCTACAACGGCAACGTGCGCGACTACAACATCAAGCTGCAGACCCTGCCCACATCGCTCATCGCGGGGGTCCTGGGCTTCAAGCCGTTTGGCTTCTTCCAGGCCGACGAAGGAGACCGCGCGGTGCCGCAAGTGAGCTTTAACAACGCGCCTGGTTCTCCGAGCTCTCTGCCGCCGGCGGCAGGGCCCGGCGCGCCCACTGCTCCCGGCTCGGCGGGACCTCCTCCACAGACCTAGCTACAACTCCTCCCCATTCTCTTGGGGAGGTAACTCTTCCCGCTCTCCGGGGAAGTGGCCAACTCTTCCCCACTTGTGGGGAAGTACCTGCCGAAGGCGGGGGATCGGGCCTCACTCCTGGGACCGCGACCAGTCGGCCTCGAACCTGGTTCTGTAGGCCGCAATCACGCCGCCGTCCTCTGTCGTGATGTCCAGCTCGTGATTCACGCCGAGCCCGCTGAGCGTCCAGTTCGCTGAGCCCAACACAAGCTCGTCGTCGAACAATCCGATCTTGGCGTGGAGGAGAGCGCCGCGAGGCACTGGATACCACCGCGCGTCCACACCCGCGGAGCGAAGCAGCGAGGACGGATAAAGGTTGTACTCCTGGTTCGGATCCAGGATCAGGCGGACGTCGGCGCCTCGTCGACTCGCGATCGCTAGCTCCGCGATGACCGCGGGGTCGGTGAGCGTGTACACCTCGGCGAGCACCCGACGCGCCGCTCGCCCTAGCGCGGCCTCGAGCACATCTCGAATCCCGGTGCCAGGGAATGTCTGCGCCACGGCGCCCGTCCAGGCCGGCAACGGCGCCGGATGACCGCCCGCCAGCGCCCAGTCCTGCTCGAACACGAGCGCTAGACGGTCGACATCGGCGGCGACCCGCGTCTCGAGCACGTAGTCGTGATTGCGCTCGCTGTGGCGCCCCCAGTTCATGCCGCCGACCGCGGCCTCGGCGTCGGCGATGAGCAACTTCACGTGGTCGATCTGGTGGCGCCCGTCGTCGATCGGATAAGCGCGCGAGGCGACCCCAAGCAGATCGAGCTGTCCTGACGAGTCGCGGCTCGCTCGCACGGTCGGATCTGTGATGACGCGGACCACGACGCCGCGCGCCTTCGCGGCGCCAAGCGAAGCGACGATCTCGGCGCGCCCCAGTTCGTACATCTCGACCAGCACGCGGGCGTGAGCGGAATCGATCATCCGGCCGACCAGCTGGAAGATCGCCCCGTCCTGCCACAGCCGGACGTCGCCCGGCCCCACCCCGGCTTCGCCGGACCTTCCCATGTATGGGGAGGGGTTCGACGCCAAGGCCGGGCTCGAGCAACCCGCCAGGGGAAGGAGGAAGAGAAGCAAGCAGGCCACTCGAACCACAGCCTGTCGAAGCTACCTGGCGGAAAACCGGTTGGCCAACCCTGCTTGTTAAGAGGGGCTAGATGGTCTCCACCCGCATGCCGGCTCTCGCGCCCAGCAGCTTGTCCGCCCGCGCCTCGCGGACGCCCACCTCGAGGTACCCCATGCTCCCCACGTACACGAAGGGTTCGCCTGGCCTTGCCTCCGAGTACGTCTTCGCCGTCGCGACTATGTCGTGGTTGTGGACACGCAATTTGCGGGTCGGCGGCTTGAGGTTCGTCACCAGGTTGCCGAAACCGTCTATCCAGAGCACGCGCGGGCCCGACTCCGGGAGCGGGGATGGCGGGTCAGCCCGGGGTCCGAGCGACTCGATCGGAACGCCCGCCGCGAGGGCGGCAGCGGCGGGAGCGAACACGTCACGGCCTTCGAACGTCGGCGCGCCGTGGGGCCGGGGCGCGAGCTCGTGCACCGCCTGCACGCCGACCTCGTCGATCACGATCGCGAACAATCCGTTGTCGGGACCGAGGTAGAACCGGCCGCCGGCCTGGACGATCAGGCGACGACGTGTGCTGCCGACTCCAGGATCGACGACCGCAAGGTGCACCGAACCCCCGCCGAAGTGTCGCGTCCCCGCGAACAACATGAACGCGCCGGCGAACACATCGAACCGCGGCACCTCATGTGAGACGTCGACGAGCACGGCCGTCGGGCACCCGGCGAGGACGACGCCCTTCATGGCGGCGACCAAAGGTGAACCGGAACCGAAGTCGGTCGTGAAGGTCACGACCGGCGGCGCGATCAGCCCGCTACCAGTACCTTGTCTCTTTCCAGGGGTCTGCTTCGTCGTGATAGCCACGTTGCTCCCAGAAACCGAGCCGGTTCCGCTCCATGAACTCTAGCCCGCGCAACCACTTCGCAGACTTCCAGAAATATTTCGAGGGCACGAAGAGCCGCAACGGCCATCCGTGGTCCGGCGTCAGGTCCTCCCCATTCCACGCGTAACAAAGGAGGTTGTTCTCGCCCTCGAGCACGCTCAGTGGAACCGACGTCGTGTAGCCGTATTCGCAGTGGGCCATCACGTACTTCGCCTCAGGTTTTGGCTGCGCGCGATCGAGGATCTCGCGGATGGGCACCCCGGTCCAGCGATCGCCCAGCCGGCTCCAGCCCGTGACGCAGTGGATGTCGGCGATTACGTCCTTCGAGGGCAGCCCGCGCAGCTCTCCGTAGTCGAGCTCGAGCGGGTTCGCAACCGCGCCGAAGACGTTGAAGTCCCACTTCGCGATGTCGATCTTCGGCACCGGTCCGAAATGCAGAAGAGGCCAGCGGTCGGGCGCGGTCAGGGTCTGGCCGGGTGGGATGCGTGACGGGTCGACCCCCTCAGGCAGACGTTTGCTTTTGAAGAACGAGGCCACCGAAAGGCGAGTATAGGAGCGCGGGTATACTCAGCCTCCTTCGCCCTCTGCGTGACTTTGGGCCCGTAGCTCAGCTGGGAGAGCGCGTGAATCGCACTCACGAGGCCAGGGGTTCGAATCCCCTCGGGTCCACCAATCCCCTCGCCGTTCGAGGCGTCCAGGCGTTGTCCATAAACGCGGAACGCCAACCCTCGATCATCAAGTCACGGCCGGCCAAGATAAAGCAGCACGGCCATCACGCGCCGATGATCGTCTGCTGTCGGCTCCAGGCCAAGTTTCGCAAAGATCGTCCCGACATGTGACTCGACGGTGCGTTCGCTCAGATACAAGCGGGCTGAAATGGCCTGGTTCGAGCGTCCTTGAGCCATCAGCTCGAGGATTTCGCGCTCCCGCTCCGACAGCTGCTCGATAGGACTCTGCGTCCTTCGCCGGCCGATGAGCCGGGCGACGACCTCGGGATCGACCACCGAGCCACCTTTTTGCAGGCGCCCGAGTGCATCGACCAGCTCATCCGTGTCCTGCACTCGATCCTTCAGTAGGTAGCCGACGCTCCGCTGCGTTCGCGTGATCAGCTCGGTGGCGAACGCCGTGTCGACGTAGGTCGACAGCACGAGCACCCCGACGTCAGGCCACCGTCTGTGAATCTCGCGGGCTGCCGTGAGACCCTCGTCAGTCAGGGTGGGCGGCATCCGAATGTCCACGATCACGACGTCAGGCTTGTCGGCGGCAATCAGGTTGAGGAGCTCGACGCCGTCGGCAGCCTCGGCGGCCACAGTGATCCCTGCCTCTTCGAGAAGGCGGATAAGCCCCGCGCGAAAGAGAGCGGAATCGTCAGCGACCGTTACTCGCACGGGATGCGAGCCCGGATCGAGGTGCCTTCACCAGGCGGGCTCGAAGTCTCAACCCGACCTCCCAGCACCGACACACGGTCGGTCATGCCAACCAGCCCAGATCCACGGTTCACATCCGCGCCGCCACTACCATCATCACGAACGTCGACGCAAAGGAACTCCCTGTCGCGCCACACCGATACCTCGACCCGGCGTGCGCCCGAATGTTTCGCGGCGTTGGTCAGCGCTTCGCTGACGACGAAATAGACGGCTGCCTCCACCCTCTCGGGGTAGCGATCCAGTGGACCGTGCTTGATGTCGACAGGTATGGGCGACAGCTCGGCCAGCACCCGCAACGCCGGACCGATGCCTGCTCGCGAGAGCACCGCCGGATGGATGCCCTGAGCCAGGTCGCGCAGCTCGCTCAAAGCGTCCTTGAGCTGTCCGGCTGCGGCCTCCAGCTCGACTACCAGACCGTCGTCGCCACGCATGGCGGCATGGTTTCGGGCCAGCTTCAGAGCCACGCCGAGGGCAACCAACCGCTGCTGTGCCCCATCGTGGATGTCGCGTTCGAGCCGCTGCCGCTCCGCGTCCGCGGCCTCCAGGATCCGAGCCCGAGATGCGCGAACCTCTTCGAGACTGGCGCGGACCTCGGCCTGCAGCCGTTCGTTTTCAAGCGCCAGTCGAGCGGCCGATCCCGCCGCGGCCACCAGGCCGGGATCATCCTCGTTCAGGGCCGGATCGTGAATCAATGCCGCCAGAGGTCTGCCGTCCGCCTCGATCGCCGTAACCGACCGACCTGAACTCGGCGGCGGTAACGACAGTCCTGCGCCGCGACTGTCTACGTAGCTGCCATCGGGCAGGGCCAGAGCCAGCTCCAGAGTTGGATCACCCACCGTTCGGGCCAGCGAGTCCCGCAACGTGCCCGTCACCGGAAGCCGGCTGAGCTCGACGACGAGGTCCCCAACGGCCGCCCGGCCGAGCCTCGTCCGAAGCACGCCGATGAGAAGGCCGACCGGAAGGATGGCGAATGTCAGCCACTCGAAAGGTACCGTCACGGCTTGGATCTGAGAAGGTACGACGCCCACTCCGGCGAGGGTCTGGGCCACCAGGGTCCCGAAAACAGGCAGCGCGGCCCATGCGGCCGGCGTCATCGCGCGTCGAACCGGCGCGCTGGCCCGGCTCCAGTGCCAGGCAAAGACGGCGAGCACGAACACGGCCACGACGAGCGTGCCGTATGCCCCGACGTTGCCCATCGTGTGGTTCAGCCATGAAGTGCCCGGGATGTAAAACGGATTCCGCAGGCACTGACCGCAGCCGTTGCTCACCGGATCGTTGGTCGGCAATTGCGTCAGGACGGTGAAGCCAAACCAAAAGTAGACGCCCCAGACGGCACGACGTTCGAATCTCCCGGCAGGGCGGCCGCGTGGATAGACGATGTAGAGCTGCGCCAGAACAGCGAGGTAGACATTTCGAAATGCATCGCCGACGTAGAACGGCACCGGAGAGTGAATCCACTGCAGGGCATAGGTAAACCACGTCAGTCCAAAAATCGACATCAGTAGTCCGATCGGGTTGTCCGGCCGGCGCCTGCCGGCGGCCAGGCCAACAAACAGAAAGGTCCAGCCCACCAGGACTTCAATCGGCGTGTAGATCAGGAGATTTATCCGCGCATCCGGATTCCGATTGAGGGCCGCACCTAACACCTCCAGGAGGCCGGCGACGACGCCGGCGCCCACCACCGCGTAGTGAACATGCTTCCGACTGACCGCTGAGGCCAGCTTTTTCACACTTGTGATTTACACCCAATCTCGGCCCAGCGACCATCCGTGCTGGCACGGAAATCAGATTCCGTGGCCGCCCCGATGACGGGTGTCGGGTCGAAACCTAGCCTTGGCTCATTCGCCCACATCCCTGAAAGGGGCGAAGGAGGTCATGGCATGGTCCGCGTGCAACGTGAGCTGCTCCCCTATCTGCTGCTGGTGGCGGCATTCATCCTCGTGATCCTGGTGGTCGTGGCGGGGATCGCTTTCGGCGGGGCATCGACGGCGGTGCACACGTTTCCGCTTCCACAGCCAGCCCCGGTGGGGCCGTGACCGAGACGACAGCAAGCAGGAGGACAGCGATGACTGACCGAACCACTCCGCGCATCGACAACGATGTCTACAACCGGCTGGCGGACAGCTGGTGGGACGAGAACGGTTTTCTCCACATCCTCAAAACTCTCGCGAACCCGTGGCGCCTGCCCTACTTTCAGCGGGTCATCCGGCATCTGGAGGTCGAACCGAGGGGGAGGCGAGCCTTGGACGTGGGCTGTGGTGGCGGATTGCTCGCTGAAGAATTTGCCACGATGGGCTTTGTCGTGACGGGTGTCGATCCATCCGAGCCGTCGCTCGACGCAGCGCGGGCTCATGCGGCTAAGAAGGGATTGATAATCGATTATCGCCCTGGATACGGCGACCACCTGCCGTTCGAAAACGAGTCGTTCGACGTTGTCTATTGCTGCGATGTGCTGGAGCACATTCGATCCTGGGACGCCGTGATAGGCGACATCGCGCGCGTGCTGAGGGGAGGTGGCGTCTTTCTTTACGACACCATCAATCGCACAACGTTCAGCAAGCTTGTTGTTGTCAAGCTGATGCAAGAGTGGAGGCTGACATCCTTCGCTCCGGCCAACCTCCATTCATGGGACATGTTCATCAAGCCCCGAGAGCTGAAGGCGTCGCTGGAACGCCATGGCCTCCGCAGTCAAGACCTTAGGGGTATGAGCCTGAACGTCAATCCAGTCCAGCTCGTGGCTTCAGCTCGCCTGTACAAGACCGGCAGGATTTCGGGGGCTGAATTGGGCCGCCGACTCGGGGCGAAGGAAGGCTCCAACCTTGCCCTCAGCTACATGGGATACGCACTCAAATAGTTGTCGTGCCCCAGTCGGTAGCGTGTCGACCTCTGGTCGCTTTCGCCATTCGGGCCCACTTGGTAGTCAGTTAATCACCTGACGATGCGGTGCATCGTGGCCACCGGAAAGGCCCGTTTGGCGCCCAAGCGCGGAATCGCCGCCGCGGTCGCGACGCGAAAGACTGAGGACGCGTAAAACGGGGGAGAACGAGATGGACTCGAAGCTCAGCCGAAGCGCCCCCCGGTCCGGGCGGGGGCAAGGCGCGGTCGTCGGATGGCTCGACGAGCGCTTCCCCCTGGTCCAGTCCGTCGACGCCGAGCTGTACAGGCGCGTGCCGAACTACGCATCCGCCTTCTACCGCTACCTCGGCGGCCTCGCCCTGATCATCCTGTTCATCGAGTTCCTGACCGGCTTCCTGCTTGGCGTCTACTACGTCCCCGACGGCGCCGGCCAGCCAGCACCCGCATTCACGAGCGTCGACTACATCCAGCACACCGTCTACCTCGGCTGGCTCGTCCGCGGAATTCACTTCTGGGGAGCCAGCGTCCTCATCGTCGTCGCCCTGCTGCACATGACGTTCGTGTTCTGGACGGGCGGCTATCGAGCGCCTCGAGAGCTCAACTGGATGGTCGGCGTGGTCGTCTTCCTGCTCATCCTCGCCTTCAGCCTGACGGGTTCGCTCCTGCCCTGGGATCTGAACTCCTATTTCGCCCGAGGCCGCGAACTTTCGATCCTATCGGGAGCATCGGTGCTTCCCGGTGGAGTGAGCGAGTTCCTCAAGAACTTGCTGCAAGGCGGACCGATCATCGGCCCCGCAACCCTGCTGCGCTTCTACATCGCGCACGTGTTTCTGCTCCCGGCCGTGATCGCCGGTCTGATGTACGTCCACTTCCGGCTCGTTCGCCGCCAGGGTCCTGCGGAGCCATCGTGATCACCAAGAGCCAGATCGACGACGACGCGGCCGCTGCACCGCCAACCAGCCGGCTGGCGATCGGGCCCGGCCATGTCCTCTATCCGCTGCTGGTTGCCGTGGCTCTGATCGGAATCCTCTTCGGCCCCGTCGGCCGTCAGGTCGCCGACGATATGCCGGAAAGCAAGACCCATCCCTACTTCCCCGATCACTACTGGCCGTATCCGATCCTCGCCATGGCCGCCCTGATCGCGCTCGGCCTCCTTGCCCTGTTCGGCCAGCCTCTGCTGCAGACCACTCAGTCGGCCGATCCACGCGCCACCGTGATCCCCCATCCCGACTGGTACTTCCTATCTCTGTTTCAACTCCTGAAGCTTGGACCGGCGCTGGTCACCTCGATCGTGATCCCGACCGCCGTGGTGCTCGGTCTCATCGCATGGCCGCTGATCGACGCGAGCCTGGGTCCGCGCATCGCCAGGCGCTTGGGCTGGCGATCGTGGCCGGTGCCAGGCAAGAACGTCGTGACAGGAACCCTTTGGCTGCTGGGCCTGGGGACGGTCGCACTACTGACCTTATGGACGCTTCTCGGGCCGGGAGCGTGCATTCCATGGTTCTTCAACGGCCCGGTCTGCGGAGGTCTTTAACGATCGACCTTCAGGCGACGCGCCTCGTGACCCAGGCCCTGGAGCGGATCGTCGCGATCAAAGTCGGCATAGAGTCACGCCATGACCACCGCAGACCCCGTCACTGTCGTCGCCACATTCCGAGTCGCACCGGGACGGGACGCGGACTTCGAGCTATGGGCGCACGAGATCACCGTGGCGGCTGCCTCGTTTCCCGGGCACCTGGGCGCGAGCTGGGTGCGGTCGAAAGGTAGGTACCAGGTGATCTATCGATTCGCAGATCCTTCACTTTTCAGCGACTGGCACGAATCAGACGTGCGAGCCGAATTCCTGAAAAAGCTGGCACCCCTGGCGACCCTGGTGACTGACGACCACCTGACGGGCCTCGAGACCTGGTTCGAGTTGCCCAATAACCCGGGTAGGCCCGCGCCGCCGCGGTGGAAGATGGTCGTGGTCACCTGGATTGGCGTCTTCCCGTTGCTAGGGCTGCTCCAGTGGCAAATCGCGCCCCGTCTTGGCAACATCGCGCTTCTGCCCAGAGTCATGGTGATCGCACTCGTCGTCGTGGCGACGATGACCTACCTGGTCATGCCGAGGTTGACGATCCTCTTGAGGCGCTGGCTCTACCCAGCCTGAGCAAACTACACCGGCCCCTTCGCGAACCTCCCCATCGCCAAGCTGTTGCAGATGAGGCCCACGCACCTCATTCTTGGCTGCGATGACGATGGCGAACCAGCCCGAACAAGCCGCCCTCTTCTCCGGGCTGCGGGAAGGCGCGCTGGTCCTCGCCGACATCTCCGGCTACTCGACCTTTGTGGCCCAAACCGAGGTCGACCACAGCTGGTCGATCCTCCACGAGCTGCTGGACACGATGGTGCGCAGCCTGGCGGGCCGGATGGACGTTTCGCAGGTCGAGGGCGACGCGATCCTGTTCATCAGCGGACTTTCGACGGCGGAGGTGGTCAACGCCCTCGAGGGAACGTTCGTCGCCTTTCATCGCCGTCTCCGCGACATGCAGGCAGTGACCACGTGCCCTTGCAGCGCGTGCGCAAATATCGGGATCCTCAAGCTGAAGTTCGTCATCCACCACGGCAAGTTTTCCCGGCAGCGACTCGGCAGCGTGGAGCAGCTTCACGGAACCGACGTCATCGTGGCCCACCGGCTTCTCAAGAACAAAGTTCCATCCAAGGAATATCTGCTCGTCACCGACGCGGTGTTGGAGCGACTGCCGGCTGACATGCGTTCGCGATTCACGCCACACACTGAGGAATTCGACCTCGGCGCTATCTCGGGCGGCTACGAAGAGATCGCCTATCTCTGGCAGGCGGCGCAGGCCACGGAACGGAAGCGAGTCCTCCCTGAGGAGGCGATGGTCAACTCCGATGTACTCGTCGACGCTCCGCGTGAACTGGTCTACAAGCTGATGCTGAAGCCGGCGGTGATGGAGCGTTATCTCTTCGCCGACGGCGTCGATGCAGTCCCCGGCGCGCGCGGAGAGGATCTGGGGAGCGAGTTCCACTGCCACCACGGAGGCAGTCTGGTGAGCATGCGCGTCGTCTCCCTGGAACCCGGACAGGAGCTGACCCTCATCGCGGACCAGCCGACCACGATGGACATCACGACGCGGCTCAGCGACGCTGGCGCAGGACAGACCAAAGTGAGTCGATCTTTTCTGTGGGAGGAGCCCGCGGATCCCGAGGTCGCGCAGAGCGTCCGTCCAATGATGGAGGCCATGGTCGCGGCGGGCGAAACCGTAATCAAAGAGGTCTTCGAGGAGAACGCCGCCGCGGCTAAGGCTCGGGCTGCATCCCCGGACTGAGCTGTGGGCCGAGGACCGCGTCCTCGAAGGCACGCATCCGCTCGCGCTCCGTCGCGAGGTCCTGTTGCTGAAGGTCGTGGAATGACGGTCCGTCGTCTCCACGCGAAGCGCGTCGCATGAGCCGACGCGCATAGAGAAAGAGGAACAGGGCAGCGGCCAAAAGCGGGACCGCGAAGACCGACAGCCCTCCGAGGAACTTGATCCAATCCGGCGGCGGCGCGCACGCTGATGGCAAGAAGCTTATGAGGCCCGTCGCGCCCACGGTGTAGACCAGACCGTGTGCCGTATCGATCGCCGCGGCGTGAGCGTTCGGCGTCGCAGACACGGACCCGATGAACGTCCCGCTCCCGTCGAACACGCCGACCATGCTGTCCTTGTCGCCGTGCGGCGCGGCGACCATGAACCGGTCGGCCGCCAGATCGTAGGTGACGAGGTCGGAGGCTGCGACTGCTCGCGTGACCTCGTGCGCCCCTGTCTGCAGGTTGAGAAGTCCGGTGCTGCCACCGCACGCCGTGACCGCAAGCTGTTTGGCGGGGTTGATGGCGAGGCCGGTGGGACGGCAGCCCTTGATGAAGTAGTCGCGAGTGGCAACGCCCGTGATCGGATCGAACTGGATGACGGACGCCGTCGTGGGCGAGCTTACGTAGAGCAGGCCGTCCACCGGGTTGTAACGCGGCTGCTCTGTCGGGACGCCCAGCGCATAGCGGCGGATCATCTTGTTGGTTGTCGTATCGATCGCGATCACACCCCCACCAGCGCCGGTCGAGGCGAAAAGACGCTTTGTTTGAGCGCTGTAGTCGAGAAGGTCGACTTCGGGGGTGTCCGCGACGATCCGCGTCACAACCTGCAAGTACCTGGGCGACCCGTACTGGGTGTCGATCACCGCCACCTCGCCACCGGTCAAGCCGACATAGAGCAGGTGCGTGTCAGATGCGATGGCGAGGCCGTGCGGCGCGGTCGTGACGTCCAGAGCCCGCACGAACTGCGGAGTCGCTGTCGAGATGTCGACGACGTCGACATTGTTGTTCGCGCCGTCCGCGAGGTACAGCTGTCGGGACGCTGGGTCGGCGACGACGCCGTCGAATGTTCCGGCCGCCACCACCGGCATCGCCGCCTGGCGCACCGTCGACTGACAGCTGGTGCAGGCCCCCAGCAGGACGGCGCCGCCGGCCGCCACCAGCATCGGCACCACGGCCGCCCAGAGGGCAGCCACGAGCGGGCCGGCCGGCTTCATAAAGATCAAACGTGCCCGTGCCCGGAAGTACGGGCGGCGGCGGCCGGACCCGGCCGACGTCTACCTTTCGGAAGCTTCTCCGGCGGCGACGAGCTCCCGGAGGCGCTCTCGGGTGAAGCGGCCGACGAACAGCGGCACGAACTGGGGCACCCTGGAACCGGCCAGGCGCTCGATCGATTCGTGAGCGGCCAGATCAATCGACCCGGCGGTCAGCCTGCCCTCGAACTCGGCCTTGATGGTGCGGACCTCAGACTCGATCTGCTTATCGACGGTGGCGTCGAAAACAGGCTTCATGGCCACTCCTCAACCAACTAACACCCCGGCAGGCAACAGAATCATAGGGCCTCCCCCGGCTGCACTTCGGGCGGCCTTCGGGCGGCTTCCGGGGCCCGGATTTGACGCCTCGTCGCCAGCGTCGATCCGGCCAGCACCAGCACGAATCCGAGCCCCATCCCGAGCGTGAAGCTCTCATGCAGGACGGCAACGCCCAGGATCGCCGCGACCGCCGGGTTCACATACGTGATCACCGTCGCCCGCACCGGCCCGATCTCCGCGATCAACGCGAAGAACAAAAGGAATGCCACCGCCGTGCACAGCACCGCGAGCACGGCGACCGAGCCGAGAACGGAAAGGCTCGGGATCGCGTGCGGCCACTGCAGCGCCGCTGCGGGTGCGTACGCAAGCGCGCACAAAGTGAGCGCGATGCCGATGACTGTGACCGAAGGGACGTCGCTGAGGTAGCGAGACAGTATCGCCGGGCCGAGCGAGTAGCCGACAACGACAAGCGCGATCTCGACGAGAGCAGTCGCGTCCGACGCGCGGAGGTCGAAGCCGACGATGAGGGCGACGCCAACCAGGCCCACCAGCAAGCCAGACATGCTGGCGAGGCCCAGGTGCTCGCGATTACCCAGCGCTGTTGCGATGACGACCCCGACCAGGGGGACCGCTGAGATCAACAGCCCGGCCAGCGCGCTTGTGATGTGCTGCTCCGCGCTCGACAGGAAGAACCACGGCATCGCGACCTCCACCGCCGCGAAGGCAACCAGTGCGGGCCACCGGCCTCCGATCGAGCGCCAGCCACCCCGCGCCAACACGAGGGGGAGCAGGATCACGGCGGCGATGGCGGTGCGGACGAAGACCAGCGTCGCGGGCGAGATCTCACCCACCGCCACCCGGATCAGCAGGTACGGGACGCCCCAGATCACGCACATGGCGGCAAACAGCAGCAGGCCACGCCGAGACATAGACATAACTAATGCAACCCAGCGGACGGGCGGGGGCTTCCGCGGGGGCAACTCTGGTGGTTAGACTGAGCGTAGGCGCTCGTCGGCTTAATGGTTGTGTGGGGGGGAACATTAAATGAGCAAGCTTTCGGCAATCCCTGTTGCGGCCGCCTGCGTTCTGCTTGCCGCCACGGCGGCACTGGGGCAGGATACCCCGGACGTGCGGGTGAGCAGCGGCAGCCCAACGGCGCCGTTCTCCCAGAACAAACAGAACGAACCGACGATCGCGATCGACGCGAATCATCCGGCGGTGTTGGTATCCGGCAGCAACGACAACATCGACATGGAGGCCTGCAACGCGGGCGACGACACGACCTGCCCCTTCACGGGCGGGGTCGGTGTTTCGGGTGTCTACTTCTCGTTCGATTCCGGCCAGACCTGGACCCAGCCGACGTACACGGGCTGGACGGCGCGAGACTGCCTCGGCACGCCAGGATCCGACCCGGGCTGCACGCCTCACGTGGGTTCGATCGGAACCTTGCCCTTGTACTTCGAGAACGGCCTGGTCTCTGACGGCGACCCTGCCGTCGCCTTCGGGCCCAAGCCTGCCAACGGCAGCTTCAGCTGGGCCAACGGGTCGCGCCTCTACTACGCAAACCTGACGGCGAACTTTGGCGCCACGCGTTCCGAAGCGGCATTCAAGGGCTTCGAAGCGATCGCGGTGTCGAGGACCGACGACGTTCAGTCCGCGGCGGCCGGCAGCGAGGCTGCCTGGATGCCTCCCGTGCTCGTCTCGCACCAGTCCTCGACGACCTTTTCCGACAAAGAGCAGGTCTGGGCCGACAACGCGTCGTCCAGCCGGTTCTTCGGCAACGTCTACGTCTGCTGGGCCAACTTCGCCGGGCAGGAGAAGAGCCCAAACGCGGCGCCGGCGCAGCTCCAGGTCGCGGTCTCCACGGACGGCGGCAACACGTGGAAGACCCATCCGATCGGGGCCGCGGCCAACAACGGACAGCGGAACCCGCTCGACGGGTGCACGATCCGGACCGACAGCAACGGGAATGCCTACGTGTTCGGTGTGGGCACGCTTTCGTCGCAAGGCCATAACGCGTTCGAGCTGGCCTCGATCTCGAGCAACGGCGGTGGCACCTGGTCAGCGCCCCGCCCAGTCGCTGGTCCAGTGACTCAGCCCGGCGTGATCGACCCGGTCCTGGGCCGGCCGGTCATCGATGGTGTCGCCGGTGCGCGCAGCGATCTTGCCCCCGCACCCAGCGTGGACATCGCCAACGGCGCGCCGACAGGCGCAGACGCGACCAACCGCATCGTAATGAGCTACGTCAGCGGGGACATCGCAGCGCCGCACGTGTACTTCACCGAATCGACTGACGGGGCAGCCACGTGGACGTCGCCACGAACGATCGAGACGGCCGGCGACCGCGGCTACTACACGGCACCGGCGATCTCACCCAACGGCTCGGACGTGTACGTCGTGTACAACGCGTTCACGACGCCATACCGGACCGACACATCCAGCCCCCGCAACCTGGTCGGAGTGGTCCTGCACGCAGACGTCGCCGGCTCGTCGACAGGAACCTTCAGCGAGCTCGACCGCGGCGCTGACGGCGACCCACGCAGCTCCAGCCAGAACAACCTAGTCGGTGAGTTCCTCGGCGACTACGTTTACGCCGCCGCCACCCGCACCTATGGCGCGGCGGTGTGGAACGACTCGCGCAATGGCGCCGACTGCGCTGCGATGGACGCGTGGCGGCTGTCGCTGCGAACCGGAACCAGCGTCCCCAGACCGGCGCCTCAACAGGACTGCACGCCGACCTTTGGCAACTCCGACATCTTCGGCGGCGGATTCGCCGACCCGACTCCCTAGACCTTGGCGAGAGGGGGCGCGCAAGCGCCCCCTCAAGTAGGCATCGCCCCGGACCCGTTTTCTAGGTGATGTTCATACGATCGAGACTGGGGCGGCTGATCATGTGGATGGGCCTGGCCGCCGCCGCGACGTACTTTTTGGACCCCGACCAGGGGGAGATACGCCGCCGCCGGCTGCGCATGCGGATCGACAGGATGCGCAACACCGGTGAAGAGGCGGAGCTCGACGCCGGAGTCTGAAAACTCTTCCCCATTGATGGGGAAGTACCGGTCCTCAGGGTCCCCGCGGAGTCCAAGACTCCGTGGGGTAAAAGGCCGGGGGATGGGGCCGCCGAGACGGAACGCTGAAGCCAGGAACCTGAAAATGGGGCGGTGGCTGCTTCCCCGACCCTTGACCGCCGCGCGCTGAACCGCGCGCTCCTCGCGCGCCAGCTGCTGCTCAAGCGCCACACGGCAACCGCAACCGCGACCATCGAGCGGCTGGTCGGCATGCAATCCCAGGCGCCGAACCTGCCCTACATCGGCCTGTGGTCGCGGCTGACTGAATTTCGTGCCGACGAGCTCTCGCGTTTGGTCGAGACCAGGAAAGCGGTACGCATCTCGCTGATGCGCAACACGATCCACCTCGTCACGGCCCGCGACGCGTTCGGGATCAAACCGCTCTTCATGACCCTCGGCGAGCGCGGCTTCCTCAGGGGCAGTCCGTGGGGCCGCGACCTGCGCGACGCGGACATTTCCGCGATCGCACGTGCCGGCGTCGAGATCATGGGCGAGAAGCCGCGCACCATCGCCGATCTGGCCAGGCAGCTGGCCAAGAGATTTCCCGACCACGACGGCGTCGCGATGGCGTACGGAGTTCGGTACATGGTCCCGCTCGTGTTCACACCACCCCGCGGCCTATGGGGAGGCAAGGGTCTGGTCACGCTGACCACGTTCGAGGCCTGGCTCGGCGGCCCGCCCGGGCCCTCATTCACCGAAGACGTGCTGGTGAGGCGCTACCTCGCGGCGTTCGGTCCATCGTCTGTGGCCGACATGCGCGCGTGGTCCGGGCTCGCCATGCGGGCGGCGTTCGAACGGCTGCGGCCAAAGCTCAAGATCTTTCGCGATCAGAACGGACATGAGCTCTTCGACCTGCCCCAAGCCCCGCGGCCCGACGGCGAGATCCGCGTGCCAGTCCGGCTGCTGCCCGATTACGACAACATCCTGCTTGGCCACTTCGACCGGACGCGGATCATGCCCCACGGCAAGCACCTCGGCATGTTCAGCAGCAACGGCGTGACGCAGGGTTCGGTGCTGGTGGATGGATTCGTGCGCGCGATGTGGAAGCCGGCCACCCAGGAAGGCGCCGCGACGGTGGTCGTCACGCCGTTCGTCAAGCCTCTGCCGAAGGTGGAGCAGAGCCCGATCGCCGAGGAAGCTATGAAGCTTCTCGGGTTCCTGGCGCCCGGCGCGAAGCACGAGGTGCGGTTCGCGAAGCCCGCTCCCTAGGCCGTCGCGACCGCGGGCGCCGGCGTCCGTACCTCCTGGCCAAGCACCGCGAGCGCCGCCTCGACCACATTCGGGTTCCATTGCGTGCCGGCGCCGCGGCGCAGCTCATCCATTGCCGAGTCCCACGACCTCGCAGCCCGATACGCGCGGGCAGACGTCATGGCATCGAGCGAGTCGGCGACCGGGATCACCTGGGCGATCAGCAGCAGGCGCTTGCCCACAGTTCCGTTCGGGTAGCCCAGGCCGTCGTATCGCTCGTGGTGCGCAAGCACCAGGTCGAGGACTTTTGCGTACTCCGAGAACTGCTTGAGGATGTCGAACCCAAGCCGTGGATGGGTCTCCATGACGCGGCGCTCTTGGGCGGTGAGCTTGGCCGGCTTCAGCAGGACCGAGTCAGGAATCCGGATCTTGCCGATGTCATGCACCTTCGCGGCCAGCTCCACGATGTCGATCTCTGCGGCGGTGAAGCCCAGCTTGCGGGCGATCGCGTGCGCGTAGATCGCGACCCGCTGCGAGTGCTGGAACGTGTATGGGTCGCGCCGGTCGACCTCGTCGGCCATGCGCTCCATGGCCCGCATCCCGTCCTGGCGGAGCTCGATGCGCTGCTTCAGCGAGTGATAGAGAAGGACACCAGGGATGATCGAGAACACCGGGATCCACGGCCAGCGGACGGCGCCAAAGGCGGCCAGCGCACCGACCAGATAGAGGCTCGCGAACTGGACATAAACCAACCGCTGCGTGTCAAAAAAGAGCGCGAGCGGGTTGCGTGCCGTCGCGAGCGCGACCGCAAGGGCGACCATGAAGACGTTGGTGGCATACATGACCACCGCCGCAGCCACCAGCACGAGCGCGTGCTCGGCGCTGCTCAGCCCGCTTCGTGCCGAGACGCCGCCAAGCGAAAGCATGGCGCCGGCCGCGAGGGCGGCAAAGTACGCCTGGCCGCCGTTGAACACGATGTTGATCCCGATCGCGCGCAGGGGAGGTCTCTCGCGGGTCGTTCGAACCTTGCGGATCGCGGCGAGGCCGATGTCGACCGCCTGAAGGCCGCCGACAAGAGCCGCCGCCTGCCAGACAGGTAGAAGGAGGACCGCCGCAAAGAACACGGCGCTCGCCACACTGACCTTGGCGCTGATGTTGATATGGAGCGGGAACTCGAGCGCGAGGATCGCGGTCGCCGCGATCGAGACGATCAACCACCAATCGGCCGGCTCGATAGCCAGACGGCCGGCGTTCGCCGCGAGGGTCCCGATCGCCGCCAGACCGACGGCGAGCCGGAACAGCTCAGAGCGCCTGCGCGGCGACAATGGCTAGGCCTGTTGCAGCGTGAAATAGAGGTGCACAGGCGTACCACTTTTTCCGTACTTGGCTGCGTAGACCGTGCCGGAGCCGAGCAGTCCGCTGGTCACCATGTTGTAAGTCGTGTACTGGAACAGGAGCCCGGTCGGCACGCTGATCTTCATGTCAACCGCGGTGTGCGGCTGATGAGCCGCGTCATAGACCCGCGACGTCGTGTAGGTCGCGAGCGGCAATCCGAGGTTCAGCGGGCTCGAGGTCCACACGCTGTCGTAGACCGGCACGATGTGTCCGCCGGGCGTAACGATCGGCACGATGGGGTCCCAGTCGCAGTACGTCGCCCATGCCGCGGCGCCCGTCGGCGAGCACAGAAGAATCCCGGCCGCTAATGCGGCGGCCACAACCACCCTTTTCACCCTGCTTCCCTCCTAACTGTTGAGACGGCCCTGCCTCAACCCCCAGCGGAATGCCAACGCTAGTCGGAACTCTTCTGCTCGCCTCTTAAGGAACTGTTAAGTTTCGTGTGCCTTCCAAATTCTTCACATTTATGAGTAGGAGGCGGGGCAGCTCTTCCGCATGTATGCGAAGTACTGGGGGCCGAGTGCTACACGGCGATGTCCTTGCGGGCGAAACGGAGCGTGCCGAGTACCAGCGCGGCGGCGCCGACCGCGACGAGAACCGCCAGGTTGGCCAGCTGCACCCCATGCAGCAGGGGCGTGCCGTAGTAGTAGAAGGCCGACAGGCGAAGCGTCGCCTCCGGCAGCTTGAGCTCCGGGCCCACGAAGCTGATGAAGAACCAGGCCGCGAGCAGGAAGCTCACGAGCCCCGTGTCCGCGGCCGTGCGCAGCCACCCCGCCGCCAGGAACCCAATCGCCGCGACCAGCAGCCCCATCGGCACCAAGGTCAGGGTGGCCGCGATAACGTTGGCGGTGTTCAGGCTGACGCCCACCACCGACGAAGCGACCAGCGTGGCCACCAGCGCGGCCAGCCCGATCACCACGGCCGCCGTCGACAGAGCGGCGAACCGTCCCAGCAGCACCCGGGCGCGAGACCGCGGCGCCGAGAGCACGAGGTCAAGCCGCCCATCGCTTTCGTCCGACGCCCAGCGATTCACCTGCGTGACCGCAAACGCCATCAGGAAGATCGGAAGAATGCCGAACATCGCCCCCAGGAAGCTGGCGTTGAAATCGGAGTTGCCACCGCTGAGGTTCTTCAGCAGGTCCTGCAGGACAGGCGAGCCAGAGAACAGCGCGCCGAGCTTGGCCTCGATCTGTTTGACGACGACCACGATCCACCCCGCCCAGCCGGCGACGAGCAGCGCCCACCAGAAGGTCGGCATCGCGATCACCCCCAGGCTCCGCGCGTAAACCGAGCGGAGCGACCAATCGCCTACCGGGAGCGCTCTTGGCGCAGCGGGACGTGAGGGCAGACGCAAGATGCGCGGAAGCGTCACCGTGTCGCCGACGTCGCGGCGGGCGAAGAGCCAGATGGCGGCACCGCTCAAGATGAGTGCCAGCGTCAGGAGGAAGAGCATCGCGCCGAGATTGGCCCCGTAGCCGACGATCAGCGGCTTGCTCAGGTTGTAGTAGTAGATCGGCGAGAGACGGGAGATCCAGTCGGTGTTCGGGATCACGCGGTGGACCATGTCGAGGACGATGAAGATCAGGAGAAGCGCCGCCGTCCAGCCGGCCGCCGGGCCGCGCTCATGGGTGAACTGCGATATGAACAGAGCAACCGCCCCGAACACGGCGCAGATGAGAGCGAGGTTGAGTCCGAACAACAGGGCATCGACCAACGTGAAATCCGCCTTGAAAACCACGCCGCCGACATAGGCGAGGATCCCGATCAGCACCGCCATCGCGAACAAGGCGGCCCACGTCGCCGCCAGCTTCTCAACCGCCACGCGCACGCGTCCTTGCGGCGCCGAGAGCAGCACGTCGAGCGAGGCGCGGTCCTCCTCGCCGCGCAGCATCCGGCTGCCGGCAAGGATTGGCCAGACCGCCATCAGGAAGATGAAGATTCCGATCTTGAAGGTCGCGTAGCCTCCGATCGTGTCGGCCTTGACCGCGTCGGCGTTCCAGGAGAACGAGGCGGCCAGGCTGAGGAGCGCCGCCCGTGCCTCGGGCGTCTTCACCAGCTCCGACACGCTGGCCATCGGCGAGACGATGACCAGGCCCATGCCGATTCCCCATCCGAGGATGGCGACCCGGTAGTCGCGCAGAGACTTCAGGAAAACGCTCTTAAACCACACCCGCGACCTCCTTCGAGGAATGCCCGTCGGCTTCGTAGAAGCGAAGGAAAGTGTCCTCGAGACTCGGCTCCACGCTGGTTAGGGACACGACCGGGTACCGAGCCGCGGCCTTGATCACGGCGTCCGCGGGGCCCTGCACGGCCAGCCGCACGCCGGCGCCGTTGTTCAACGGCTCCACGCTGGTGACCCCCTCGAGGCTGGCAAAGGAATCCGCCGGCACCAGCTGAGCAAACGTGATCGTGATCTCGTAGCGTTTGATTTCTGCGAGCTCGTGGATCCCGCCGACGCGGACGAGACGTCCCTCGCGGATGATGCCGATGCGCGAGCAGGTCTTCTCGACCTCACTCAAGACGTGCGAGGAGAAAAAGACTGTGTGTCCTGCATCGCGCGCCTCCCTGACCATGGCGTCGAACTCCTGCTGGTTCAGTGGGTCCAACCCGCTGGTCGGCTCGTCGAGGACGAGGACGCGGGGCCGGTGCATGAAAGCCTGGATCAGCACGACCTTGCGCTTGTTGCCGGTCGAGTACTGCCGAAACTTGCGGTTGGTGTCGAGGTCGAAGCGATCGACCAGCTTCTTGAGGTACGACTGGTCGACGCCGCCTCGAAGATTCGCGAAGTACTCAAGGATCTGGCCGCCCGTGAGGTTCGGGTCGAGCGACGGCTCGCCGGGCACGTAGCCGATGAACCTTTTGACGTCGATCGACTTCTCCCAGCAGTCGAGTCCGGCGATCCGGGCTCTGCCCGCGTCGGCGCGCAGGAGCGCCATCAGGATGCGGATGGTCGTCGTCTTGCCCGCGCCGTTGGGACCGAGGAACCCGAAGACCTCGCCTTCGCCTACCTCCAGCGAGACGTCCACGATGCCACGCTTGCCTCCGTAGCTCTTCGTCAGTCGCTCGACCTCGATGATCGGTGCCGTCATCTGCTTTGCCTCCTGCGCCTCCAGCGCTCGATGATCCCGTTGCTCTCGCGCAGCCAGAATTCGTGGACTTCGACCATTTCCTTCATCCGTCGCTTCGCCTTGCCGGCCGTCAGCCGCGACTCCGCCCGGTTCATCGCGTTGAGCGAGTCCTGGATCCGCGCGAAGGTACCGGCAAACGTCGATTCCATCGACTCGGTCGCCTCGTACAACACGCGCTTGCTGCCGGGCGTGCCCAGGCGATGCACAGCGCCGACCCGCTCGAGGTCACGGGTGGCGACGCTCGCGCCGCTCTTGCTGATGCCCAACGTCTCTGCGATCTCGTCCAGCGTCAGGGGAACGTCGCTGGCCAAAAGCAGCCCGAAGACCCGGCCGATGCTGAACGCAAGCCCATAGCGGGCGTAGACGCGACCGATGTCATCGGCGATGCTGATCCGCCGGTCCTCAGCCTTGCCCAGGCGCTTTTTCTCTATATTCAGCACATACTGAATATAACAAATATGGAGACTAGACCGTAGGCATCCTCGCGTAACCCTCGTGCCATAGCTCAAAGGCGAAAAGAGTCCAGAGCTGCTTCCGGTTGTCCCACCGGCCGGAGAGGTGGTCTTCCACGAGCTGCTGGACCGCCCGCGGCTCGAACAAGCCGTGAGCGGCGAGCCGATCCCGGGAGAGGGCAGACAGCATCTGCTCCTTCAGCGGACCGCGAAACCATTCCGCAACCGGAATGCCGAAACCTTTTTTGGGACGGTCGAGGATGCGGTCCGGCAGGATCCCTCGTAGGGCCCGCTTGAGGAGGAATTTCGTCCGCAGGCCGTTCAGCTTCATGTGCAGGGGGAGACTCGTCGCGTACGCCACGAAGTCGTTGTTCAGCAACGGCACTCTGCCCTCGAGCGACGCCATCATCGAAGCGCGGTCCAGCTTGACCAGGATGTCGTTCTCGAGGTAGAGCCGCATGTCGATCATGAGCGCCTGGTTGAGGGCGTCGATCGATGCGTATTCGGCGACGAGAGATTCGCCATCGGTGGCCGCGGCTTCGGTCCGCACCTCGGGCGATAGCAGGGTGGACCGCTCCTCACGCGCGAAGGAGCCCATCCAGCGCTGGTGCCGCTCGGCTACGGTGTGCCCGGCTCCCGCGACGAAGCGTTTGGCGCGGAAGTCGAGGCTGAGGTTGGAGCGCGAGACTGGCAGCCGCCTCACGACAGGCTCGACGACCAGGCGCCGAAGCAGGCCCGGCGCACGCAGGTAATAGCCCGCGAGCCGGTGCGCCTGCAGGGTTGGATAACCCGCGAACAGCTCGTCTCCCCCATCGCCGCCGAGGGCGACCTTGACATGCTGCCTCGTGAACGCCGACAGCAGGTAGGTCGGGATGATCGACGCGTCGCCCAGCGGCTCGTCGAGCAGGAGCGACAGCTTGGGGATGAGGCCGAGGAGGGCGGCCGGTTCGAGGGTCAGCTCGTGATGGTCGGTGCCGAGGTGGCGGGCGACGTCGCGGGCGTGCATGGACTCGTCGAAGGACGGCTCGGCGAAGCCGACAGAAAAACTCTTCACGTCGCCGCCCAGCTGGGTCATCATCGCGGTGACAGCGCTCGAATCGATGCCCCCCGACAGGAACACGCCGACCGGCACATCGCTGATCAGCTCCTTGCGTACTGCCTCACGAAGTGCGTCGCGCAGCCGCCCACATTCCTCATCGAGATTGCCCGGACCGCCCGCCCGCTCCAGGTTGAGCTCGGGAGCCCAATAGCGGCGCACCGCCGGACGCCGATCTGCAAGCGACCAAGACAAGGTGTGTCCGGGGCGGAGCTTGTTGACACCGCGCACGATGCTGCGGGGCGACGGCACGAACTCGTACTCGAGGTACTCGTCGAGAGCGACCGGGTCGATGCCCTTGCGCAGGGCCGTGTCCTGGAGAAGCGCCTTCAGCTCCGACGCAAACACGAACCTTTCGCCATCGATCGCGTAGTGCAGGGGCTTGATGCCCATCCGGTCGCGCGCAAGCAAGAGCGATGCCTTGCGCCGATCGAGCAAAGCGAACGCGAACATGCCGTTCAGCCGCTCGATCATCCGCTCGCCCCATTCCTCATAGCCATGGACGAGGACCTCGGTGTCGGACTTGGTGGCGAACCTGTGGCCGGCCGCGAGGAGCTGCTCGCGGAGCTGGCGGTGGTTGTAGATCTCTCCGTTCTGGATGACCCACACCGTCGAGTCCTCGTTGGACATCGGCTGGTGGCCGCCCTCGATGTCGATGATCGACAGCCTCCGCATGCCGAGAGTTACGCCGTCGAGATGGATGCTTCCTTCATCGTCCGGTCCGCGGTGGACCATCGACCCGCACATTCGCTGGACAAGCTCACCCCCGCGTGCGGGGTCTCCGCCGGCGACGCCGCAGATTCCGCACATCTAGTGGCGGGTCACCTGCTGCGCAGCGCTGGTCTCCCGTTGGTCGTCGGTTGCCGGTGTGGTGCCTTCTGGATGACCTCGCGCACGACGTAGGGCGGCTTCGCCTGCGACTCGTGATACGTGCGGATGGAAAGCTCCGCCAGCAGGCCCATCAGGATGAACTGCACGCCGACGATGACAAGCACGACGGACAGCAGGAGCAGCGGGTTGTTGTGTGCGTAGACGTACGGTGGCAGCAGCTTCTGGCCGATAACGATCGCCGCGAAGATCAGCGCCACGGCCCACAGCGCAAGAGCGGCAAACCCGAAGAAGTACATCGGCTTCGTCGAATAGCTGCCGAGCAGCTTGACCGTGATCAGGTCGAGCATGACCCTCGACGTGCGAGACAGCGAGTATTTCGACTTGCCGTACGTGCGAGGCCGGTGATTGACCGGCAGCTCGGTGATGCGTGCGCCGACCACCGACGCGTAGACGGGGATGAACCGATGCATCTCGCCGTACAGCCTCACGTCGTGGATCACTTCGCGGCGGTAGGCCTTGAGTGTGCAGCCGAAATCGCTGAGGGGCACGCCGGTGACGGTGGCGATTAGCCAGTTCGCGATCCTGGATGGAAGGACGCGCCTCGCATCGTCTCGCCGGTCGCGACGCCATCCACTCACCACGTCGTATCCCTCGTCGATCTTCTCGAGGAGGTGCGGGATGTCATGCGGGTCGTTCTGCAGGTCGCCGTCCAGGAAGACCAGCACGTCGCCGCGGCTGTAGTCGATCCCCGCCTGCACAGCCGCCGTCTGCCCGAAGTTGCGCCGAAAGCTGACCACCCGCACGCGCGCATCCCGCGACGCAAGCTGCCCGAGCTTATCCGTGCTGCCGTCGCGGCTGCCGTCGTCGATGTAGAGGACCTCAAAGGAGGTGCCGAGGGCTTCCAGCACGCCGATCAGCTCGCGGTGCAGCGGCTCGACGCTGTCGATCTCGTTGTAGACCAGAACGATCACGGATACGTGCGGCGTATCGGTCGCGGCCTGGCGGGGCATGAACCCCGATTATGCCGCCCCTCTGGCGGGCTTGCGCCCGCTACCTCCCCACTTGACGCGGCGAGGACTTTAAGCTCCTCGCTCAATGACCGCCGAAGCCGCTCTGCGTAGGATCCCCCGCACCGCGATCCGGAGCGACGCGTGGTGGGTTTTTCCGGCCGTTCCCCTTCTTGCGGGCGCGATCGCCTTCGCGTGGATCCTCCACGCCGAGCTCCAGCGGCTCTACGGGCTGACCGGCTCAGCGTGGGACTTCGCCTATGACCAGCAGGTGATCTGGAACATCTCCCAGGGGCAGGGTTTTTACTCCAGCTTTGCGCGGGCCAATTTCCTGGGCATCCACTTCGAGCTGATCTTTGTCGTCCTCGCGGCGGTGGAGAAGCTCTGGCCGAGTCCCGCGGTTCTCCTCATCTTCTCGTCCGCGGGAATCGCTGCCACGGCGCCCGCCGCCTACCTGTTTTTCCGCGCCATCCTCCCCGCTGACCGCGCTGATACGCCGTGGCTGGCGGTCGCGCTTTCGGTCCCGATTCCCTTCTGGGCCGCGGTGCAGGAAGCGGCGCGCGACTTCTTTCACCCCGAGAACATGGCCCTCGCGTTCGCGCTGCTCGCCGCGTGGGCGGGGATCCGCGGACACCGCGTAGCCATGTGGTGCTTGTGCCTCCTCACGCTCAGCTGCAAGGAGGACCAGGTCTATACGATCGGCGTGGTCGCCCTACTCCTGCGGGTGTACGGCGCGCCGCAGGTCAAGAAACACTGGCGCTTCATCCTTTATATGGCGGGTGGCTGGTTCCTGATCGGGACGGGGATCGTCCAGCAGCACTTCCGCAACGGCGGCTACACCGACTTCGTGTACTACCGCTGGCTGGTCGGGCTCGACCCGACGCTGCCTCTCTCGCCGCTCACCGTCCTCGAGGCGCTATTTCGTCCCTACGCGGTGCTTGTGGTCGCGGCAATCATCGCGGGGACGTGCCTGATGCCGCTGTTCGCGCCGCGCTGGCTGCTGCTCGCGGTCCCGCCTTACCTCGCGAACGTACTCAGCGGCCACACGCCGCAAAACATCTTGCACCTTCACTACGTGTTGTTGCTGCTGTTTCCGATGATCGTCGCGTGCGCCGTCGGCGCCGCGAAGTACCTCGAGACGCATTCCCTCAAACCCGCCAAAGCGCTCGCCGCGATGCTGCCGGCGCTGATTCTCGGATTTGCGATGGGCCGCTTCCCGCCCGCGCTGGAGTCCGATGCAAGTCTCTACGCGCATCCGGACACGGTTGCGCAGCTCCGCGCGGCGACCAGGATCATCCCCGCCGACGCCCCGGTCGATGCAGACGACGGCCTGACGGTATGGCTCGCTAACCGGCACACGATCAATGATTTCCCCGACCGCTTGTCTGATGACGCCTACGTGGTGATCGACCGCGACGCGTACCTGAGCGGCCCGACCAGCCCGACCACCCGGCGCAAATACCTCGAGGCCCTGCCCAACAGCGGCCGTCGCGTCCTCTACGACGACGGCCGTTTCGTGGTCTGGAGCCCGGTCGGCGACTAACTGGATGACTCTTCCCCATTCCTGGGGAAGTCGCGACCGAAAGTCGGGGATGGGGCCCTCACGTAGTCTTATTGGTCACCATGGGCTTGGCGACATCTGTTCGCGACCGTCTCGATCAGCTTTTTCAAGAGCGGATCGTAATCTTCGACGGCTCGATGGGCGTGATGCTGCAACACAAAGGTCTCTCCGACGAGCAGTTTCGCGGCGAGCGGTTCCGCAATCACCCCAAGCCGCTGCGCAACAACAGCGACGTCCTCTGCCTGACGCAGCCTGAGCTCGTCACGCAAGTGCATCGCGAATACCTCGAGGCCGGCGCCGACATCATCACCACCAACACCTTCACCGCGACGCGCGTGTCGCAAGCCGACTACGGACTCGAAAAGTACGTCTACGAAATGAACTTGGAAGGCGCCCGGCTCGCGCGCGCCGCCGCCGACCATTACGAGAACCGATTCGTGGCCGGGTCCCTCGGCCCCACCAACGTGACGCTTTCGCTTTCGCCGCGCGTCGACGACCCGTCGTACCGCGAGGTTACATTCGACGAGCTCCGCGACGGATACGCGGAGGCGGCACGCGGTCTCAAGGAGGGCGGCGCCGACGTCCTGTTGATCGAGACGGTGTTCGACACGCTCAATGCGAAGGCGGCGATAGCCGCAGTGATGGAAGTCGCGCCTCAGCTTCCGCTCTTCGTGTCGGTGACGATCGTCGACCGGAGCGGCCGCAACCTCTCCGGGCAGACCGTCGAAGCATTCTGGACTTCGGTCGAGCACGCGCGACCCTTCGCGGCAGGCGTGAACTGCTCGCTGGGCGCGACGGAGATGCGGCCCTACGTCGAGGCAATGTCGCGCGTCGCGCCGGTCTATGTCATCTGCTACCCGAACGCCGGCCTGCCCAACGCCTTCGGCGGCTACGACGAGCAGCCTCCGACCACGAGCCGGCTGCTCAAGGAGTTCGCCGAGGCGGGCTTCCTGAACGCCGCCGGCGGGTGCTGCGGCACGGGGCCGGAGCACATCCGCCAGATCCGCGAAGCAATCGCCGAGGTGCCCAGGCGGAAGCTGCCCCACCGCGAGCCCCGCCCGCGGTTCAGCGGCCTGGAGCCTTTTGAGATCAGTCCCGACTCGGGCTTCGTCGTGATCGGTGAGCGGACCAACGTCACCGGATCGATCCGCTTCCGGCGGCTGATCGAGGGCGGCGACTTCACGGGCGCGGTCCAGGTGGCGCTCGATCAGGTCCGTGGCGGCGCCAACCTGCTCGACGTCAATATGGACGCCGACCTGCTCGACTCGGAGGCGGCGATGATCCGCTACCTCAACCTGCTCGCGACCGAGCCCGAGATCGCCCGGATCCCCGTGATGGTCGACAGCTCCAAGGTGACGGTCCTCGAGGCGGGCCTCAAATGCCTGCAGGGCAAGGGCGTGGCCAACTCGATCAGCCTGAAGGGCGGTGAGGAGTCGTTCCTGGACCAGGCGCGCCTGGTACGCAGGCACGGCGCGGCCGCCGTCGTGATGGCATTCGACGAGGTCGGCCAGGCAGACACGTTCGAACGCAAGGTGGAGATCTCCAGCCGCGCCTACAAGCTCCTGACCGAAAAGGCCGGCTTCGAGCCCGAGGACATCATCTTCGACCCCAACATCCTCCCCATCGCCACCGGCATCGAGGAGCACGCCGCCTACGCGAAGAATTTCATCGACGCGACGCGGGAGATCAAGAAGCGTTTCCCCCGGGTCCACGTCTCCGGTGGCGTCTCCAACCTCTCCTTCTCGTTCCGCGGCAACGACCGCGTGCGCGAGGCGATCCATTCCGCGTTTCTCTACCACGCGATCCGGGCGGGGCTGGACATGGGCATCGTCAACGCGGGTCAGCTGGTGGTCTACGAGGACATCCCCAAGGATTTGCTCGAGCTCGTCGAGGATGTCATCTTCGACCGGCGGACCGACGCGACAGAAAGATTGGTCGAGTTTGCGAAGTCCGTGTCCGGCGCCGGGTCGAAGCGCGAGGTCGATCTTTCCTGGCGCGAAGGCTCGATCGAGGAGCGCCTCAAGCACGCAGTCCTCCACGGCGAGGTCGAATACATAGAGAAGGACGCGGAAGAGGCTCGCGTCAAATACGGCAAGCCGCTGCTGGTCATCGAGGGCCCGCTGATGGACGGGATGAAGGTGGTCGGCGACCTGTTCGGCGCCGGCAAGATGTTCCTGCCTCAGGTCGTCAAGAGCGCGCGCGCGATGAAGCGAGCCGTCGCCTACCTGGAACCATTCATGCAGGCCGAGAAGGACGCGGTGGGCGACCGCAGCGTGCGCGGCAAGCTCGTGCTCGCCACGGTGAAAGGCGACGTCCACGACATCGGCAAGAACATCGTCGGCGTTGTGCTCGCCTGCAACAACTACGAGGTCCACGACCTCGGGGTCATGGTCCCGGCCGAGAAAATCCTCGACACGGCAATCGAGCTGGGCGCCGACGTGGTGGGGCTGTCCGGCCTGATCACGCCATCGCTCGACGAGATGGTCGTCGTGGCGAAGGAGATGACTCGGCGCGATTTCAGCATCCCGTTGCTGATCGGCGGGGCCACGACCTCGAAGCAGCACACCGCGGTCCGGATCGCGCCGGCCTACGACGGCACCACGGTCCACGTCCTGGACGCGTCGCGCGTGATCGGCGTCGTCTCAGATCTGCTCGACGATGGCCGGCGCCAGACGTTCGAGCGCGACAACTTCGCGCTGCAGGAAAAGCTGCGCTCCCAGCACACGAGCTCGCGCCGGCCGCTGCTCACGCTCGGAGATGCGCGAGACAAGAAGCTGCGGCTGCCATTCGAAGGAATTCCGAATCCGCCTTTCACCGGAAGGAAGGTCATCGAACCCTCGATCGCGGAGCTGCGCGAGTACGTCGACTGGACTTTCTTCTTCCACGCCTGGGAGCTCAAGGGCAAGTACCCGGCAATCCTCGACAACCCCTCCCAGGGCGCCGCCGCGCGCGAGCTGTTCGGACACGCGCAGGAGCTGCTCGACGAGATCCAGACGAAGGGCTGGCTGCGCGCCCGCGGGGTGTACGGATTCTGGCCCGCACGTGCCGACGGTGACGACCTCGCGCTCGACAACGGCGTCCGATTCCCGATGCTCCGCCAGCAGGTCGACCACGGCGACGACAAGCCGTACCTGTCGCTGGCGGACTTCATTGCGCCGCAACACGATCACATCGGCGCGTTCGCGGTCACGGCGGGGATTGGCGTGGACGAGCTCGCGGGGAGATTCACGGCGGAGCACGACGACTACCGGGCGATCATGGTCAAGGCCCTGGCCGACCGGCTGGCCGAGGCCTTCGCCGAGTACCTCCACGAGCTGGTCCGCCGGTCCTGGTACGAGGAAGGGCCGAAGCAGCCGTCCGAGGAGCTGATCGCCGAGAAATACCGCGGCATCCGCCCCGCCTTCGGCTACCCGGCGTGCCCCGATCACTCCGAAAAGCAGACGCTGTTCGACCTCCTGGACGCGCGCTCGATCGGCATGGAGCTGACCGAGTCAGGAGCCATGACCCCGACCGCTGCGGTCTCCGGCCTGTACTTCGCCCACCCCCAGTCCCGCTACTTCATGGTCGGCAAAATCGGGCGCGACCAGGTCGAGGACTACGCGAAGCGCAAGGGCATGACCGCCGCCGAGGTGGAGCGCTGGCTCCGCCCGAACCTCGCCTACGACACCTAGCTCCCAAACACGCGACTGCCATTTGGGGCATTGGTGGTGCGAGCCGCGAGCATTATTCGTACCTGCATCACGACCGAGTCGGGCTGCCCCAGCACGTCCGCGCCTGTAAAGCGCAGCAGGCGGACGCCGGCGTTCAGCAGCCTGTTCTGCCTTCGATCGTCCTCTGCCAGGCTCATGCGATGGACCGCACCGTCGTACTCGACTCCTAGTCGCGCTTCGTCGTAGTACAGATCGGGGCGGCCGACGAACCGCCCTTTGCCGTCGTAGATCGACACCTGCGCCTTGGGCCTCGGCAATCGACCAAGTACCAGCACCATCCGAAGGCGCGACTCCATGGGCGATTCAGCCGCCGGTTCGGCGAAGCTGATCACGCGTCGCAATCTCTGCACTCCGGCTTCGCCGCGATGACGATCCACCCAGTCCTTGAGCGCCGAAATCGTGATGCGACGCGAATGAAGAGCAGCGTCTGCCACGACGACAGCTTCCGTGAGGCTCAATCGCGCGCTGATGTCGGCGATCGTGCGAGCAACAGATCTAACGCGAAATCCGCGGATCTGAATGACTTCGTCGGCAACGGATTTTGCCCGGTGGACTCGAATCCCGGCCCGCATCGCGATACCGGTCGATCGGGGCACTGTGACCTCGATCGGATCGCACGGCTCAACGTCAAAGCCGTGCAACCACGCGGCCGTAAGTCCAGAGAAAACTGCGCTTGATGGGAGGCGTGCGCGCGCGGCCGCCAGCGTCGCCATCGGCGTCTGCTCAAGACCGGACCAGACATACATTCCCCTTGCGACCCGCCTCCAGCTCGCTCCTCGTAGGTGCCATCGTTCGACCCCGACTTTGCGGGCGTCAGCGACTGTGAAAGGCCCGAGAGTCAACGCCGGCGGCGGAACTGCTCTGCGACCCATCCGTGTGAGGATGTCTGCCCCTCCCTCGATTCGCAATCCAGCCTGTTAATCGCGCCGAGGTAGGCCACCGCACTGTCCAGTTCCCCCGCAACAGCGCCGAGGTCTACCTACGCCCTCATGTGCGATTGGATGAACGTCGTCGGGTTCACGAACTTATAGGGGAACGCAGGGAAGCCCGAGCACGCCGAGGGCGGCAGCGCGCCGTTCCACGCATGCGATTCCATATCGCCTTTGAAAACCGCGAAATGAAAGTGCGTCCGGCTGCCCATGCTCGCCACGTCCGCTATGACCTGGCCTCGCTGCACAACCGATCCGACGTGAAATCCCGAACGCAGCCATACATGCCAGTACTGCGTGATCACCACGCCGGTGGTCATGCGATGGCGGATCAGCACGCCACCATGAAACGTCGGGTCGATCATGTAACCGACGATCACGCCGTCGCCCGCAGCTCTGATCGGCTGGATGCCACTCGCGATGTCGACGCCGGTGTGCAGCCACACCGCGCCCGAGGCGCAGGATCGCAGCGCCGTGCCGTCGCAGTAGCGCCACTGACTGCCGAAACCCAGGCAGTGCGGCGGCCACGTGGGCAGGGGAAACTGAAAAACATCCGCCGGGTTGGCGACAGGCGCGGCTGGAGGCGCCGGCGACGAGACGAGGAGCTGCGCGAGCGCAAAGAGGATCCCCGCGACACCGGGCATCACCTGAACCTGCGCCCTGCGCGCGCCGGGCGGTCAGCCGATATCGACGATGACGTTCTTTAGCTCCGTGTAGAGATCTAGAGCGTAGGGCCCGAGCTCGCGCCCCCAGCCACTCTGCCTGTACCCGCCCCAGGGAGTTACCGGGTCGACGATGTGATAGCAGTTGACGTAAACGGTCCCCGCCTTGAGCGCGTGTGCGACGCGATGGGCGCGGCCCACGTCCCTCGTCCAGACGCCGGCGACCAGTCCATAGATCGTGCTGTTCGCCTTGGCCACGAGGTCCTCCTCATCGCTGAACGGAATCGCCGCGACAACCGGCCCAAAGATCTCCTCGCGAGCGATCCGCATGTCGCCGTCGACGTCGGCGAACACCGTCGGCTTCACGAAGTACCCGGCGTCAAAGCCCTCGGCACGTCCGCCGCCAGCGATGAGCCGCGCCCCCTCCTTGATGCCTTGCGCGATGTAGCCCAGCACACGATCCATCTGCGTCCTCGAGACGAGCGGTCCCATCTGCGTCACGGGATCGATACCAGGTCCGATCCGCGTCTCGTTGACCGTTTTGAGCAGCTCATCGAGGGTGTGGTCGTACACCTTTTCCTGGACGAACAGCCGCGACCCGGCCGAGCACACCTGGCCCTGGTTGAAGAAGATGCCGAAGAACGCGCCGGACACCGCCCGCGTCAGGTCCGCGTCGGCGAACACGATGTTGGGCGACTTACCTCCGAGCTCGAGGCTCACACGCTTCAGGTTGCTTTCAGATGACGCGCGCGCGATCAGCTTGCCAACCTCGGTGGAACCGGTGAAGGCGATCTTGTCCACGTCGGGATGAGAGGCCAGACGCGCGCCCGCGACCTCGCCCCGTCCCGGCACCACGTTGACGACTCCATCCGGGACCTCGGCCTGCTGCAGCAGCTCGGCGAGGAGCAACGCGCTGAGTGGCGTCTCCTCGGACGGCTTGAGGACCACGCTGTTGCCGCAGGCGAGGGCAGGCGCGACCTTCCACGCGGCCATGAGCAGCGGGAAGTTCCACGGGATGATCTGCCCCACCACGCCGATCGGCTCGCGCAGCGTGTAGCTGAGGTACTTCCCAGGAAGCGATACCTGCTGAGTCGCTCCATCGAGCTTGGTCACCCAGCCGGCGTAGTAGCGAAATGTGGCTGCGGCCAGCGGCACGTGAAACAGCAGCGCATCGTTGATCGGCATCCCGTTGTCGAGCGTTTCGAGCTGCGCGAACTCGTTGGCCCGCTCCTCGAGCATGTCACCGACCTTCCACAAGACCTTCGCCCTTTCCGCAGGCGGCAGCTCACGCCACGTGCCGCGATTGAAGGACCTGCGGGCGGAGGCAACGGCGCGGTCGATGTCCTCGGCACCGCCCTCAGCTACGCGAGCCAGGACCTCGCCAGTGGCGGGGTCGATGGTCTCAAAAGTCTCGCCGCCGGCGGCCTCCACCCAGCGCCCACCAATGAAGAGCTTCTTGGGCCCGCCCTTCAGAAACGACGCGACCTCGAGGTCTTCGGCGATCGCCATGGCAGCATCCTACGCGTCAGCTAGGCTGTGAATCGTGTTGATGGAAGTCACCTGCAGATGCGGCTGGACGACCCGCGGGTCCAGGTCCGAGGTCATCGCGAAGATCCAGGCACACGGCCGCGCCGAGCATCAGCGGGAGATCACCCCGGCGGAGGTTCGCGCGATCTGGCGCATCGCCGAGAACGGCACCACGAGTGGCTCGACGAAGTAGCCAACCTCGGCGAAACGCACGCATCGCCGAGCTCGTCGAGAGCATCGGGCCGCCCATCTCCTCCGTCGGGTGGTCGCCTCAATTCGTCGCGCAGACGCTCGAGGTGCTCCCGGTCGCAACAAGCGAAGGCCAACTGATCTGGCTCAAACCGATCCACGCCGACTCGCTTCGCGTCGGTCTTGCGCCGTCGGCGAAACCGGCAGAAACCGTGCTCGAGGTCCTCGGCTGGTATCCGCTGGCGCCCCTGATCGTCCACTCGACCTCGTGGCGACATGAAGAAGGAAGGATCGTGCTCACCTACGTGGCGGTCGTCACTGTCCCAGCGAGCCTCCCACCCGATTCGCTGGTGACGATGCCGGTACGTCGCGTCGACCTGGCGCGCGGAGGAGCGACGTCGGCCCCGGAGTCGATTGGCGTCGAGGCCGTGCTCGAGCACGCATTGCGGCACCTGTCATGGCTGGTGCGAGACGATCCGGCGGTCACGCGCGCCCTTGCTGGTTGGCAGGAAGTCCTCGCCGGCTTCGAACCCGAACCCTTTCGGTCGCTCGCCTGACCGACCTGCACGGCTCGATCTCGGAGCGGGCAAGGCGCTGGGGCCTCCTGCCCGCGTACCACGGCTGGCAAGGCGAGGTGGTCGAAACGACACCCGCCGCTGAGGCGGCGATCCTCGACGCGATGGGCGCGAACACGGACACGCCCCCGCCCCAGCCCGAACCCCAGCTCCCACACGATCGATGTGAGGAAGCGCCGGAGCGGACCTGGGGGTGGGCGATCCAGCTCTACGCGCTCCGCTCGCGAAACAGCTGGGGAATAGGCGACCTCGCCGACCTGCGGCGCTTTGCGCGGTGGTCGCGCGGCGCGGGCGCGGCGCTCATCCTCCTGAACCCGCTCGGCGCCCAAACTCCGGGGTTGCGGTACCAGTCGTCGCCGTACTACGCATCGACCCGACGATTTCGCAACGTGGTCTTTCTTTGCGTCGGCGAGGTCGAAGGAGCTGACGGGGTCGACATTCGCCCCGCCCTCGAAGCAGCACGTCACCTGAACGCCCAGCGGATCATCGACTACGACGCCGTCTTCAGGACCAAGACGAGCGCGCTCGAGGAGATCTTTCGCGCGGCTCCGCGACCGCGAGGGCTGGCCGCGTACGCCCGTCGCCAGGGTGGCGCCCTGCGCGACTACGCGACGTTCAACGCCCTCTGCGAGGAGTACGGGCCGGCCTGGCGCGACTGGCCGGACAAGATCCGCCACCCATCCGCACCTGGCATCAGATCCGCCCGCGAACGCCTCGCTGATCGGATCGCATTCCACGCCTGGCTGCAGTTTCACGTCGACCGCCAGCTGGCCCGTGCCGCTCGCGAGATCGGCCTGATCACCGACGTCCCGGTTGGCTTTGCCGCCGACGGATTCGACGCCTGGCGATGGCAGGACTTCCTGGCGCCGCAGATGCGCATCGGCGCGCCGCCGGATGAATTCTTCCGCGACGGGCAGGACTGGGGCCTGCCTCCCTTCAACCCGTGGGCCCTCGCCGAGGCGCAATGGGCGCCGTTCATCGACGCGATCCGCAGCGCCTCCAGTCATGCAGCGGGCATCCGCCTCGACCATGTCATGGGCCTGTTCCGGCTGTTCTGGATCCCCGAGGGGATGCCGGCTGCGCACGGCGCATACGTGCACTACCCGGCTGACATCCTGCTGTCGCTCCTGGCCAACGAGAGCCGTCGCGCGGAGGCTTTCGTCATCGGCGAAGACCTCGGACTCGTCGAGCCCGTGGTGCGCAGGCGCCTCGCTGAAATCGGATCGCTTTCCTACCGGCTTGTCTGGTTCGAAAGCTCGCATCCTGAGATGTGGCCGCACGACGCGGTGGCAGCGGTCGGAACCCACGACCTGCCGACCGTCGCCGGTATCTGGAGACGCAGCGAGCCCGAGCACCGCCTGCATCACCTCCGCGACAAGCTGGTGCAGCTCACGCAACTGCCCGACGATGCGCATCCGGTCGACGTGACCGTCGCCGTCTACCGCCACCTCGCCCAAGGGCGGCCGCGCATCGTGCTGGCGTCGCTCGAGGACGCGCTCGCTGTCCAGGAGCGGCCAAACGTACCCGGCACGATCGGCGAATTCCCAAACTGGCGGCTTGCCCTGCCGGCCACCCTAGAGGAGATCGAGGAGGCAGACGGCGTACTCCGAATCGTCAACGAGATGGCCGAGGCCGGACGGTCGGCGGGCCGCTGAGTCGTAGGATTTCGAGCATGGTCAAGAGGTCGAAGCTCGGCGGAACCGACTTCGACTTCTACGCGCTGAAGGGCCAGTCGGCAGCCGGGATCGCAGACCCGTCACGCCTCCCGATGACGGTCAAGATCCTGCTCGAGGGCCTGGTCAGGCTCGTCGAAGCCGGGGTGACGGAAGAGTCCAACATCGGCGTGCTGGCCCGGTGGCCGGCGCCTGCACCGGCCGGTGCTGAGCTGCCCTTTCTTCCCGCACGCGTCCTGATGCAGGACTTCACGGGGGTGCCGGCCGTGGTCGACCTGGCGGCGATGCGATCCGCGATGAAGCGCGCGGGCAAGGACGCGGGAAAGGTCGACCCGCTGGTGCCCGTTGACCTGATCATCGACCACTCCGTGCAGGTCGACTCCTTCGGCTTTCGTGACTCGTACACGAGAAACATCGAGAAGGAGATCGAGCGCAACCGCGAGCGCTACTCCCTTCTGCGCTGGGCGCAGCAGGCGTTCCACAACTTCTCGCTGGTCCCGCCCGGGATGGGCATCTGCCACCAGGTCAACCTCGAATACCTCGCGAACGTCGTCCAGGTTCGCGACATCGGCGGTCGGAAAGTGGCGATCCCCGACACGTTGATGGGCACCGATTCGCACACCACGATGGTCAACGGCCTGGGCGTCCTGGGGTGGGGCACGGGTGGAATCGAGGCGGAGGCCGCGATCCTCGGGCAGCCCGCCTACCTTCCACCACCGATTGTCGTCGGCGTGCGCTTCCTCGGCGCGCTGCCCGCGGGATCGACCGCGACCGACCTCGTGCTGACGCTCACAGAGATGCTCCGCAAGCACGGCGTGGTCGACAAGTTCGTCGAGTTCTGCGGTGACGGACTCTCCAGTCTTTCGGTCCCGGACCGGGCGACCCTGAGCAACATGTGCCCGGAGTACGGCGCGACGTCCGCGCTGTTCCCAGTTGATCAACAGACTCTTCGTTACCTCGAGGTCACTGGCCGCGATCGCGAGCAGATCGATCTCGTCGAGCGATACACGAAGGAACAGGGACTCTTCCGCGTCGCCGGCGCAGAGACACCAAAGTTCAGCGAGCTGCTCGAGCTCGACCTGAGCAAGGTGGAATCGAGCGTCGCCGGACCGAAACGTCCGCAGGACCGAGTCGCCCTGCCTAATGTCTGGACCAGCTTCAGCACCGTCTTCGCGGCCGGGCCGAAACCAGATCGCGACGCGATCTCTCGCCTGACCGAAGAAGGCGGCCCGGTCGATGGCCGGGCGACAGTCGCCGTGCACGCCAAGCCCGAGGCCATGGTGGAGAACGGATCGGTGGTCATCGCCGCCATTACAAGCTGCACGAACACGTCGAATCCGTCAGTGATGGTCGCGGCGGGCTTGCTCGCCAAGAAGGCCGTCGAGCTCGGCCTCACGGTCAGCCCCTACGTCAAGACAAGCCTCGCGCCCGGCTCGCGCGTCGTGACCGACTACCTGAAGACCGCCGAGCTGCTGGAGCCGCTCGAAAAGCTTGGCTTCTTCCTGGTCGGCTACGGGTGCACGACCTGCATCGGCAACTCGGGCCCGCTCGCGAGCCCTGAGATCGAGGCCGCGGTGAGCAAGGAAGACCTGAGCGTGGTCGCGGTGCTGTCCGGAAATCGAAACTTCGAGGCGCGCATCCATCCGCTCGTGAAGGCGAGCTACCTTGCATCCCCGCCCCTGGTGGTCGCCTTCGCGCTCGCCGGATCGGTGCACAAGAATCTGGTGACCGAGCCGCTGGCGGAAACGCCGGACGGCAAGCCGGTGATGCTCTCCGAGCTGTGGCCGTCGCAGGACGAGGTCAACGAGGTCGTCCAGCGATGCGTGCAGCAGGAGATGTTCAAGCGGGAGTACTCGCGCATCTTCGAAGGCGACGAACACTGGAAGTCGATGGCCGCGCCGACGGGGCCGATCTTCGCGTGGGACCCGAATTCGACCTACGTCAAAGAGCCACCGTACTTTGAAGGGTTTGCGCCGCAGCCCAAGGCGTTGACGGACATCGAGGGTGCCCGGGTGCTCGCTATGGTCGGCGACTCGGTGACCACCGACCACATCTCGCCGGCGGGCGCGATCCCGGTCGACAGCCCCGCCGGTCGCTACCTGATCGAGAAGGGAGTGGATCGGTTCGAATTCAACAGCTTTGGCGCTCGTCGCGGCAACCACGAGGTCATGCAGCGAGGAACATTCGGCAACATCCGACTGCGCAACGCTCTCGCGTCACGCGAGGGCTACTGGACGCGGCACTTCCCGGGCCAAGAGGAAGTCACGATTTTCGAGGCGTCGCAGCGTTACGCGTCAGAAGGCGTTCCGCTCGTCGTGCTCGCCGGCAAGGAGTACGGCACCGGCTCCTCGCGCGACTGGGCAGCGAAAGGTCCGCTCCTGCTCGGTGTCCGCGCCGTGATCGCGGAGAGCTTCGAGCGGATCCACCGCTCCAACCTCGTCGGGATGGGCATTCTTCCGCTGCAATACACGCCCGGCGAAAATGCGCACCTGCTTGGTCTCACCGGGGAGGAGCGCTACACGATCTACGGCCTGAACACGCTGAAGCCGGGTCAGCAGGTTGAGGTCAAGGCTGCCGCCGACGACGGAACGACTGTGAGCTTCACCACCCGCGCGCGGGTCGACAACGAAACGGAGATCGGATACATGCACCACGGCGGCATCCTGCCGCTGGTGCTGCGCGAACTCATCGACAAGTAGCAAAGCTCTCCAGACCCCTCCCCCATTCATGGGAAAGGAGTAGCCAAGTTCTCCAGACCCCTCCCCATTCATGGGAAAGGAGTAGCCAAGTTTCTCCAGACCCCTCCCCATTCATGGGAGAGAAGAAGCCAAGTTCTCCAGACCCCTCCCCATTCATGGGAAGGGAGTAGCCAAGTTCTCCAGACCCCTCCCCATTCATGGGAGAGAAGAAGCCAAGTTCTCCAGGCCCCTCCCCATTCATGGGGAGGGCAGGGGAGGGGAGCTACGCTGCGCTTTCTCCTGTCTCGGTGCGGATTGGCGTCCTGCGCTCGTGACCGCATTCCGGACACTCGAACAAGCCGACCACGACGTCAGGCCTTGAGGAGTCGGAGTGCATGGTGCGCAGCTGCATGGGCACGGTGCTGTCGTGCCGGTCGCAAGCCGGGGCCTCTTCGTAGGTCATGCTGCGACGTTACGCGTCGCCGGGAAAGGCTCCTAGTGCCCGCGGCACAAGCCGGCAGCCGAGTTGCTTGTCCTTCGAGCACACCCTAAGCTTCCGTTTTATGGCGACCAAGCGGGTGGAAGCGGACGTCGAAGCACCCCGTCCCACCGTGCGTGAGGCGATGCGCTCGGTGCTTTCCGCGGCCAAGCTCGTCGCCGGCGCCGAGGGCCTCGATCGCCAGGTCGAATGGGTGCGCTTGATGGAGACGCCAGAAGTGCAACCGCGTGCCGGCGACCTCATGTTCACCAGCGGGTTTCCGATCAAAGACGACCTCGACGCTCAGATCCGCCTCGTTGGGCGGATCGCCGAAGGAGGCGGAGCGGGCCTCGTCGTGCGGCCTCTGCCCTACCTGCGCAAGCTCCCGCCCGAGATGGTCTCCGAGGCCGACCGCTTGCAGGTGCCGCTCTTCACGATCCCCTCCGACGTGCAATTCGTCGACCTCATGTCTCCGCTTCTCGAGCGAATCATCAACGCCGAGCATTGGCGCCTGAAGCGCTCGATGGAGATCCACCGCCGCTTCACCGAGCTCGTCCTCGACGGCAAGGGCGTCAACGAGATCTGTCGCACCCTGGCCGATCTCCTCGAGAGCGCGGTCAGCGTCGAGGACGCGAGCTTCCACCTTCTCGCGCACGCCGGCGGGAGCGCAGATCCACACCGCAAGGAGACGATCCTCCGCCAGGGCACACCACATCGCGTGCTCTTCGACCCGCAGATCCAGCGCATCCTGCGCGAGGTCGAGGCCAAGCGCGGCCCAGTCAAGGTGCCCGCGTTCCCCCACCTCGGGATGTCCCGCGAGCGCCTCATCGCCCCGATCTTCGCCGCCAACCAGGTGCTCGGCTACATCTCGGTTCTCGACCACCCGCCGCAGAACGAGGAGCTCGCGTTCATGGCCATCGAGCAAGCGGCGCTCGTGCTCGCGCTCTCGATCGCCAAGGAACGAGAGCTCTCCGAGGTCGAGGGACGAGTGCGCGGCGAGTTCCTCGAGGATCTCCTGCACGGTACCTATGGCGACGACGCCGCCGCGCAGCGCCGCGCGCGCCACGTCGGCTACCCGATGCACGGTGCGCACATCGTGCTTCTGGTGGATATCGACGACTTCCGCGGCTTCGCGCGGGCGCGGCAGATCTCGGAGGACGCGATCCAGGCACTGAAGCGCGAGTTCCTGCGCCGCGTGACGGCGGTCGTCCGGATGAGCTACCAACGCGCGCTGGTCCAGGGGCGGTCGGACCAGGTCGTCGCCCTGCTGCCACTGGGAACCGAGACGGGCGATTATCAGGCGCGCAGCCACGCCCTAGGCCTGCAGGTCCAGCAGGCGGTCACGGAATGGAAGCCCGGCTTCAGCGTCTCGGTCGGGTTCAGCGCGCCCATCGAAGCCCCCGCCGGCGTCGAAGGCGCGCTGCGCGAGGTGACCTCGGTGATGGAATCGCTCGCGCGATTCAAGAGGTGGAGCCAGGTCGTCGCCGTTCCCGAGCTAGGGCTGACCGGACTGCTCGCCGCGGTGAGCGACGAACGGCTGGTCGACTACAGCCAGCGACACCTTGGCCCCCTCATCGAGCATGACCGCGCGCGCAAAGGGGCGCTCGTGGCGACGCTCCGGGCGTACCTGGAAACCGGCGAGCAGCAGCACGCCGCCCAGCGCCTCCGCGTCCACCCGAACACGCTGCGCTACCGCCTCGACCGCATCCGGGAGATCACCGGACTCGACCTCGAAAATCCGGAGACTCGTCTCAACCTAGCGGTGGCCATGAGGGTCCAGTCCCTGCTGGGTCTGTAGTCACCCCGCACTAACGAAACCCGGCCTTTTTTGGTAGCGGCGCACTAGCCCGCTTCGGCAACCGCCGGTAGCCTTCGGCCCAGTGCCCCCAGCGCTGAAACCAACACGCCGTGCTTGGCCGGGGGACCTCCCCAGTGGCCGGGCGGCTTGCGGGATGGGATTCGTGTCCACTCCCGAGGCAGGACACGAAGCTGTCGCGCTCGGCGTAGGCGCTCTCGCCCGGCTGGCCCACCGCGGTGGGCTTGATGCTGACGGGAAGAGCGGGGACGGCGCCGGCCTCCTCATCCAGGTCCCACACCGCTTGCTCGGCGGCGACTTTGCCGTGACGGCGCTCTTCGAGTGGGAGGGCCGCGGCCGCCAGGTCTTCGAAAGCGCCGCCGCCACAGTCGGAATCCAGGTGGCGGACTGGCGCAGCGTGCCGGTCGACCCGGAAACCCTCGGAGGGCGGGCGCGAGAGACGATGCCCGGGATCTGGCACGGCCTGATCGCAAACACCAGTCTCGAGCCGGACGAATGGGAGCGGCGGCTGTACCTTGCACGTCGTCGCGCGGAGAAGCTCGCCGCGTCCGAGGGCGTGCGCATGTATGTGTCCTCATGCTCGAGCCGCACTCTTGTCTACAAGGGCCTGATGGCGGGCACGCGGCTCGCCGACTTCTATCTCGACCTACGCGACCCGAGTTGCGAAAGCCGGCTCGCTGTTTTTCACCAGCGTTACTCGACCAATACGATGCCCGACTGGCGGCTCGCGCAGCCATTCCGCATGCTGGCCCACAACGGCGAGATCAACACCATCACCGGCAACCGCGCGTGGATGCGGGCACGCGAGGCCGAGCTCGAGTCCGAGCTGCAGGGTGTGATCTGGCCAGAGGGTTCGGACTCGGCTTCGCTCGACAACGCGCTCGAGCTGCTGGTGCATCGCGGTTGGGAGGTCAGCGAGGCGCTGATGAGCCTTGTGCCCGACGCATGGGAAGGCCGCGGTGACATCGCGCGGCCTGTGCGCGACTTCTATCGCTATCAGTCGATCCGCTTCGAGCCCTGGGACGGACCTGCCGCGCTGGCTTTCAGCGACGGAATCGTCGTGGGCGCAGCCCTCGACCGAAATGGCCTGCGACCACTCCGCTGGCAGCGCACGCGCAATGGCATGGTCGCCGCGGCCTCCGAAGCTGGCGTCGTGACGATGGCACCGGAAGACGTCATCGAGCGTGGCCGGCTGGGGCCGGGTCAGATGCTGTTGGTGGACACCCGCGACGGATTGGTGCTGCGGGACGCCGAGGCGAAAGAACGCGCTGCGGCGCGCCACGACTACGGAATGCTCGCCGACCGCGTGCTGGTCCCGGTGGAAAGGCACCACGTCGATCTCGATCCCCTGGAGGACATCGCCGCGCAGCATGCCCTGCACGGATGGGGAACCGAGGACGTGAAGTTCGTCGTCGACGTGATGGCGGAAACCGGGGCCGAGCCCGTCTACTCGATGGGCGACGATATCCCGATCGCGCCGCTCGGCCGCACGCCGCGCAGGATCTACGGATACCTGCGGCAGCGTTTCGCGCAGGTCACCAATCCCGCGATCGATCCGCTGCGCGAAAAGGCGGTGATGTCGCTGCGGGTTTTGCTCGGCGCGCGAGACGGCACCCTCGAACCAGAAGGCGGCGCGGACCGCGAGCTCCTGCGCCGGCATCACCCGGCGGTCCCCACCGACCACAAGTTGCTCGAGCTCGAGTCTCCGCTGCTCGGCCCCGCCGAGCTGGCGCGCGTGCTCGAAGAAGCGACGGTAATCGACGCGACCTACGCACCCGACGAATCGCTCCGCGAGGCGCTTCTCCGATTGCGCCGGGAGGCGGGCGAAGCCTCAGGTGTCATCGCGCTGAGCGATCGCCGCTCTCCCGCCCCACTCGCCGGGGAGGGTTGGGCTGGGGGTTCCCGGCTGCCGATCCCCATGGCACTGGCAGTCGGCGCCGTGCACTCCCACCTGCTGGCCACGGGCCGGCGCATGACCACCGACATCGTGGCCATCGCTGGCGACGTCGTCGACGTGCACGACGTCGCGTGCCTCATCACCATCGGAGCGACCGCGGTCCATCCGTACCTGGCGCTCGCAACCGTTGGCGATGAAGCGGCGCCTCGCTACCGCAAGGCCGTCGAGACCGGCCTGCTCAAGGTCATGGCCAAGATGGGCATCTCCTGTGTGACGAGCTACCGAGGGGCGGAGGTCCTGGAGGCACTGGGCCTCGGCGCCGAGGTCATGGAGATGTGCTTCCCCGCCGTGCCGTCTCGGGTCGGCGGCGCCGACCTCGAGGACATCGAGCGCGTCAGCCGCGGCCGGCCGCAGCCGCTCGCGGACCACGGCCGCGTCCGTTTCCGCAAGGCGGGTGAGCACCACGCGTACAACCCCCTCGCCGTGCGAGCCGCGCAGAAGGCCGCGCAAACCGGGGACGCGGAGGCGTATGGGGAATGGCGCCGTCTGTCGTCCATGGACCAGCCACAGTCGCTTCGCGAGCTGATCCGGCTCAGGGAATGTACGCAGCCGGTTCCGCTGGACGAAGTGGAACCTGCGAGCGAGGTCGTCAAGCGCTTTGTCAGCACGGCGATGTCACTGGGTGCGCTCTCCCCAGAGGCACACGAAGCCCTGGCGATCGCGATGAACCAGGTCGGGGCGAGGTCCAACTCCGGCGAAGGGGGCGAGGACCCCGACACGTACGAAGACCGCGATGGAGTCAGACACGACAACAAGGTGAAGCAGGTCGCGTCCGCGCGTTTCGGCGTCACCCCCCGGTACCTGAAGCGCGCCGACGAGCTCGAGATCAAGATCGCGCAGGGTTCGAAGCCGGGCGAGGGAGGCCAGCTTCCCGGCCTCAAGGTGACAAGCCTCATTGCGCGGCTGCGGCATGCCCAGCCGGGGATGCAGCTCATCTCGCCGCCACCTCATCATGACATCTACTCGATCGAGGACCTGGCGCAGCTGATCCACGACCTGAAGACCGTGAACCCGCTCGCCCGGATCGGCGTCAAGCTAGTCTCCGAGGCCGGCGTCGGGACCATCGCGGCCGGGGTCGCCAAAGCCCATGCCGACTACATCCTCGTCTCGGGCCACGACGGCGGGAGCGATATGGCGCGGCAGTGCCACCTCAACACCTGCCCGACCGGCATCGCCACCCAGCGCGAAGATCTGCGCGGGAAGTTCGAGGGCAGGCCCGAGCACGTCGTGAACTACCTGTTCCTGATCGCCGAGGAGGCTCGCGAGCACCTGGCGCGACTTGGCTTGCGATCGCTCGACCAGGCTGTGGGGCGGGTCGAACTGCTCGAGCCTCGGCCGGACACGAAGCTGGACCTCGGCTTCGTCCTCGCCGCGACCGACGCCGCGTTGCCTCGCAAGCGCATGTGGCACCGCAACGGCGACCCGCCGGCGCCCGCGCCGCCGAGCGGCGAGGTCGACAACTCGCACCGCACGGTCGGTGCATCGCTCACCGCCGGGGAGCACCGGTCATACACCGGCAGCGCCGGCCAGAGCTTCGGTGCGTTCCTCGACCACGGCGCGGAGCTCGCGCTCGAGGGCCAGGCGCAGGACTACGTCGGCAAAGGCATGGGCGGTGGCGTGATCACGATCCGCCCGTCGGCAGGCAACGGCGCGCCGGATCCCGTGCTGGCGGGAAATACGATCTGTTACGGCGCCACCGGCGGAAAGCTGTTCATCGCGGGCCGCGTCGGCGAACGGTTCTGCGTCCGCAACTCAGGCGCGGTTGCCGTGGTGGAAGGCGCGGGCGACCACTTCTGCGAGTACATGACCGGCGGCGTCGCCGTGGCGCTCGGCCCTGTGGGGTGGAACGCGGGCGCCGGGATGACGGGCGGCGTCGCCTACGCGGTCCAGTGGCGGCAGCTGAATCTCGACAGCGTCGTCGCGCGAGAGGTTCCGGCGGAGGACGCCGACGAGCTCCATGCCCTCGTCGACGAGCATCACCGCAGGACCCGCAGCCCGCGGGCGGCGGCCATGCTCGCGGACTGGGAGGGGGCGCTGAAAACATTCCGCCAGATCGTTCCGGTCACGTCCACCCCCATCGCCGACACCGCCACGCCGGCAGCCGCGGAAGAGGCGCCCAAGACAGCCGCCTAGAGTAGGCTGGGAGTCGATGCGACGCCTGGGCCCGTTGCCGATGTTGCCATCGTGTCCGACGTCAACCGCGATCCAGAACGTCACCGTGAAAGGGACGCTCTCCTCTGATGTCAAGTCGTGGATCGACATCGATGGCCATCGGATCGTGAAGACTCATTCCAAAAACGGCATTGATGTGACAATCAATTTCGAAGTCGCCTCCGGCGGGGCGATCACATTGAAGGGCACACGGACCGAGGACATCAACCCTGCCTGACATCGCGGCGATTCGCCAGGCGCTCGAGTCGGAGCGGAAGGCCGAGCAGGAGTTCGTGGAGACGGCGCGCGGCGCGGAGTCCGCTCCGCGAGGCTGGCCTGCCGCGCTGGTGATGTTCCACCTGGGCATGTGGCGCGAGCGGCTGCGCAACGCTCTGACCAACATTAGCGAGGGCAAGGATTACGAGCGGCCGCCGGCGAACATCGATGAGGTCAACGAGGCTGAGCTCGCGCGCGGAATCGGCACGCCGTTGACCGATGCGGCGGCCCGATCTGACCACCTGCTCGCCGAGATCATCGAGCTGTACGAAAAGCTCGGCGACCGGCCCATCGACTGGGGCCTGACGCAAACGACCACTGAAGCCGTTCTGCGCAACAGCTTCACGCACCCTCGCACTCACATCACCGAGTACTACCGCGAGAACGGCGAGGTGGACCGCGCCAGGCGAGTCACCGAGCAAGCGGTCGACGAGCTGCGCACGGCCGAAGCGCCGCGGTTGGCGCTGGGCGCCGCGCTCTACAACCTGGCTTGCGGCCGCGTCGCGGAAGGCCGAAGCGAAGACGCGCTGGCCCTTTTGAAGGAAGCGTTCCCGATGCGGCCCGACATCAAGGCGGCCGCGGCCGAAGACTCACACCTGGGCGCCTTGCGCGACGACGTCCGTTTCCAGGAGCTCATCAAGGCCTGATTTCCCTTCCCCGCTTGCCGGGGAAGGTGGCCCCGCGCGGAGCGCCGGGCCGGATGGGGGTTTGTGGGCTAGCGATCCCCTCAAGACCGAGCGGCTTCCGAGATACGATCGAGCACCGCCATGTTGGCGATGGATTCCGACAGCGGGATCGCGACCGGCCGGTCATGGATGACGCTGTCGCCGAACGACTCGACCATCAGCTGGTACGGA